>RCUH01000482.1_pt1 | contig 40582 bp, 35 predicted proteins | sample 2166191 | NCBI WGS metagenome assembly RCUH01 (sample SAMN09932848, study PRJNA488358) | compost metagenome | feature: garden; material: soil; isolation source: compost soil in an enriched community after 214 h of incubation | place: Germany: Experimental Botanical Garden Goettingen | collected... | reverse complement strand
TATTATACTTACGATTCCAATGGCAATATGACCTTGGTAGAGTTTGAAGATGGAGGAGCGGTCTTTGATCCAGACACTCTTCCCGAAAGAACTGTTAAAAGACAGCTGTTCTGGCACCCACAAAACCATCTTAAGGGTATAGCACAGGATAATGCATTGCATCATTATGTTTACGATGCGATTGGTGAAAGATCTTTGAAAAGTGAAGGTAATGCGAGGAACATATTCGCAAATGGTAATATCAGACCAAGTAGACCACGTACGACTATGGAACCATATACCTACTATCCTAATGGATATACGGTCGTGAACGGGGCACAGTTGAGCAAACATTATTATATCGGAGGCAATAAAGTAGCGGCAAAAGTTACCGATTTGCCATCGCATGGCTTTATATCTGAACAGGCTCCTGTTTTCAATGAATTATCTGGACTTTCAATGGGCGAGGTAGAAGCTATGGTACGAGAAGCTGGCTATCCTCCCGTGGCGTGGGCCAATGTAATTGACTCAACTCTTGAGACCGAAGAAACCTGTGGTAATGCAGTCCTGGCGGCTGCCTCTGGTTTCAATCCCAAATCAAGCTGTCATAAGAAACTGATGGTCGGCTATAACGATGCGTTACTGAATGGAGGGATGTGCGACTTCTGGCATACGTTCAAGCTGGACGACTGTATGATTGACCAGCCAAATAACGGATCTCAAGATTACCAGACCTATTGGGTTCATCCCGATCATTTGGGAAGCGGTTCTGTCATTACCAATCAAAATGGTCTAACTACCAATTGGTATGAGTATATGCCATTTGGAGAAACGCTGATGGAGCAGAACAGTGGAGAATACAATAACGTATACAAGTATAATGGTAAGGAATTGGACGAAGCTACACAATTGTACTATTACGGCGCAAGATATTATGATCCTAATACAAGTGTCTGGCTAAGTGTTGATCCATTAGCGATTTATCATCCAGTCAATGAAACTGAGTTTTATGGAGACGGTCAACATAACGGAGGGGTCTATTATTCTGGTAACCTTAATCCTTATATTTATACTTATCAAAATCCTATTAAATATATTGACCCCAATGGTAAGCAAGTTGATTTTAATTTTTTCGATCAAACAAAAGATACTCAGTTATATAATGGTGGATCTTATATAAAAAAACAGCCAGGAGTTTTACAAATAACAGGACACGGAAATGTAAATAAAGGATTAGTCATAGGTGAAAATAATTATATTGGAAATTATCAAAAATTTAATGAAGTTTTTTCCAAAAAAAGTTCAGAATGGAAAAATCGTAAAAATCCTATGATTGTTATGATCTATGCTTGTTTATTAGGTAAGAACAAAGATGGAAAAAACACTTCGACATTACAAGATATTTCAAAGGGATCAAATGATATTTTTGTAGGAGGCACAAAACAAGTTTGGGATTATGAGGGAGGTACTCAACTTGTTTATGGTAAAGAAATTAATGGAGCTGGAGGAGTATCAATGAATAAGAACGATCCAGGCAGCTGGGCGATTGTTCGGGATGGTGATGTAATAGGATATTTACCTGGAAATTTGAAGGAGCTTACGCCCGAATTAGTTAATAAGGTTGTGAAAAATTATGACAATTTAAAGAATGATCTTAATTCCCAAAATGTAAAAAATGAGATTAGAAACTATAAAAGAGAATCCTTCAAAAAAGAAATGGATAATACTCGGACTAAATAATTACTTATTATTATTATTATTATTATGTATTATCTTTTTTTCATGTTCAAAATCTAAAAAAGAGGAAGAAATTGAAATAATATTAATTAATGTTGATACGCTTAAAAAAGAACCTGATATTCTAGCCACAAACTTAACATATAAAAAAGTTGATTCGTTAAAAAGGTTGGTGTATGAATCAGGTAATAATGACGCATATCAAATACTCTCTAATTATTATTTAAATTCTGGAGATGAAAAAGAATTTTTGAGAATAAGCAAATTTTTATCAAATCGTTATAATAATTCTAATGCACAATATAAAGTATATGTTGAGATGTTGTATTATTATCAAATTGCTGACTGTGAAAAAAAAACATTATCATGTTTACCATTTGATAAGAGAAATATTGCCTTAAGCTACCTTAAAATGGCTGTTAAAAATAAAAATATTGATGCTATAATTGAATATAAAAAATTAAAACATCAAAAAATAATAAGATGATCGATATTGGATAAAGCCACCTAGTTATATAGTATTCCGCAATATATTCTAATTCAAATAAAAGTGTCTGGTTAAGTGTAGACCCACTGGCGATCTATCATCCAGTCAATGAAACAGAATTTTATGGTAATGGGCAACATAATGGAGGAGTGTTTTATAGTGGTAATCTAAATGCTTATATTTATTGTTATCAGAATCCTGTTATGTTTGTTGACCCTAACGGAAAGCAAAGTAATTGGTTAAGTAGGTTGAGAGATCAAACCTCAAACTGGGTAGATATAAATATTAGGCAGCCAAATGTTGCGCGGATAGATAAAAATATTAGACAACCTACCTTGAATGCAACCCAACCACTAAGAGATGGTGTGAGAGGAACGCCAGAGCAACTAGCTCAATATGAATCCCTTTTAGAATCAAATGTACAAATAATGCAGGATTATGTTGGAGGAGCTTATAAATTAGGAGCAGAGCATGGATTAGTAACATCAGGAATGGGGACAGGTCTTGTTGGGGCTTATAAAGGAAAAGTTTGGAAAACAGTAACCGATGATAATTTTGTTGGAAAATTAGCAACAAGATTGGGTAAAGTTGTTCAAGACGTTGACCAATCTTTTGAGTTTTCTGGCGGCGCCGGAGATGTAGATATAGTAACAAAGGCATTTAATATTGAAGTAAAATCAGGAAGCAAAATGAAGTTATCACAATCATTAAAAAATTTAGAATATGCTAGAAGCAAGGGGACAGAATATATCTTATTTATGCCTAAAGCTACAAATAGACAGATTTTTGATGCCAATAAAAAAGGAATTACTGTGATAAAATCTGAAAAAATACTAAAAAAAACAATTAAATAATGGAAGTTTTTTCAATCATTTTCTCTGACAAAAAAGCAGTGGGTTTATTCCATCATTTTATTTATACATACCCTAATCTTAAACTTAAATCTGAGGATTCTGACACTGCATATTTTATCAATACTAAAACAAAAGTAAGTGAGATTTATTTCCATTATCTAGTGGTTGATGAAGAAGAGTATCAAAGTAATTATACGGCTTCTGAGAGAAAGAAAATTCAAGATTTTTTTATGAGTGCTTTTTTTATTATTGATTTACAGTATAGGGATGAATTTTTTTTACAAGAAATATTGAAAGATTTTCTTTCTAAGAATTCTAACATTTTGAACAGTGAGAAAATCAAAATTTTATACAGTCATTCACAAAAAGGCATTTTTGATTCTGCGAAAAAAATGTTTAATCTTTAATAACATAAAACACAAAGTAAAAATTTGTTATATATAATTGTCATGACTTTGCTTGTAACGTAAATCATGAAAATAAAGTTATAAAAGAAATGGAGATTTAATTATTTAAAATTAGTTTTGTCCATTGACTAATATCTATACAGAAACACAGATGCTTTCAGTGCTTGAAAAAAACTTTTAATGTTAATGAAGTTTTATAGGATTGCAAAGTCAAAAGTTTACCAATATAAACCGTAAGTTTTTGCAAATATTTAGTAGTTTTTCTTCAGCTATTTGATATATATTAGGTTTAATTTTTGTAAATCTTCAACAAAATGATTCGAAATTAGTTCCTTATTGACTACAATTGTAAAATTACAACCAGTTGAATTTCAGCTGGTTGTTTTTTTTTATTTGAATTAATTTATTATCTCAACTATAATTTTCGATAGTTAGATGTAGCTCGTTCCTGTGGTTGTAGATCTCATCAAGAGAACCGAGATTGATTTTCTCACCGGAATCTTTGCCATTGTGGAAAAGTTCTATCAGATTTCTTGTAGCGCCAAAATAGAATCGGCAAATTGGTTTTCTATTATTGTCATCCAACAAAATCCCGAAGTATGATTGCGTATCTCTGTACGCAATTCTTTCCGTGGTGATCTTTTCTCTCAAGATGGCTTTTACGATTTGGAAAGCTTCCAACTCTTCGTCGGTCGTCACGATCTTGGAAATGTCGGCATTCAAATCGATAGTGTTTGTTGGAATGGCGACTTTTTCTGTTTCGATATTATCATTGATGACCAAGGCAGATTTTAATCTTGAGCTGATGGATTCTGATATCGAAAGGCTTAACGCTCTCTTCGTGTATTCTTTGAAAACAACCATTCGGTTTGCCGTCAAAGGTCTTTCAAAGAATCTATTGACAAGAAGTTTCACTATTTCATCAGAAGGATTTTCTATTTCTTTTTCGAATTCTTTTCTGATTGCTTTGATGTATTTTAAAGCTTCGGCTGAGTCTAAAATCGATTCCAAATTATAACCGGATTTCGTAAAGCTTTCCAAAACTTTGATGGAATTATCTTTAATATTATCAAGGTTGATGGTGAAGAATGGCTTCTCATCCATAATATTTGGCTTCTCCAGATCTGTGTAGAAATTATAAGTAATACCGTTCGTCAAAACGCCGAATCTCGCTTTGGAAACGTGATAATAGCGATGAAGTTGAGAATTGTGGGCATCTACATTTTCTCGCCAGCTTTTACATTCAATAATTAATATGGGATCATCATCTCTCTTAATTACGAAATCTACCTTTTCTCCTTTTTTGGTTCCGATGTCTGCAATAAATTCCGGAATTACTTCTGTTGGATTGAAGATATCATATCCCAAAATCTGAATGAATGGCATTACGAAAGCAGTTTTTGTGGCTTCCTCTGTTTGTATCTGATCTCTGAGTCCATTCACTCTTTGATGCAGTTGTTCTAATTTTAATTTGAGATCCATAAATATTTGTTTTTTAACAATCCAAAATTACTTCTGTCTCATACCGAATTTTTACGGAAATCCGTAAAAACAAAAAAAACTTCCAAATGTTTTGAAAGTTTTTAATAATAATAGATTATCGTTGGGAATATTTATATGATTCCGAAATCTTTGCAGAAAGCAATTAGTTGTTCATTACTATTAATTGATAAAGATTCTTTGATCTCTTTCAGTCTTTTTTCGACAGCACTCATGCTGGCTGGTTTTATTTCGTTTTCTTTTAAATAATTTGGAATTTCTTTCACAAGAATTCCGTTAGCTAATAAATTTACAAGCAACGTATCATATTCGGAAAATTCGAAAGCTTTTTTTTCTTTTCCTTTCAGATCATAGGAAATGTATTTCTCATTATTATAAACAGATTTTATTGCTTTTTTGAGATCTTTGACATCTTCTCTGGCTTTTCGTACGTAACCGTTGATATTTTGCTTACTTAAAAGATCATCTATAATTCCTTGCTTTTTATTTACGGAGAAAACAATTATTTTCAAGTCAGGCTGTATTTCTTTTACAGCGTCTATCAATTGTTGACCATTTTTTATCTCCTGATGTCTGTGATCTTCTTCAAAAGAAAGATCGGTAATCAGTAATTCGAATGGATCATTTTCGATGATTGCCATTTTGATTCTGCTGATGGCGTCGTCGCAATAACTGACGTATTTTGGATTGGTAATCTTCAAATCTTCCATTGCCTTTTGGACGGAAATGTTGGAGCTTTCATAATCTTCTGCAATAAGAACTTTTGTGAACATGTGTTTTTTTTTAAATTGGAAATGAAATATTAATTTTCAGTAAATTTTTTGTTTCTGTGTCAAAATTAATTTTTCCATTTATAGAATTAATACGGTTTTCCATATTTTGAAGACCATTTTTGGGAGAATGATTTTGTATTCCAACGCCGTTGTCTGTGTATGAGATGTTTATGGTTGAGTTTTCATTTGTAAATTTTAGAAAAACTTTGTCCGCTTGGCTGTGTTTTTTCATATTTGTCATCAATTCCTGGAGAATCAAATAAACTTCGGTCTTAATTTGAAAATTAATACCTTCCCATAATTTTTCATTATTTCCATTAAAAATAACTTGTACAGAATCTGATGTGTACGAGTCCAACATATTTTCCAAATGTTCAAAGTAGTTTTGATTTTCATTGATCTCTTCATTTTCATAAGAGATATCTCTGGTGGTTTCGTAAACATTTTCTAAACTGAATAGTAGCGAATCTCGATCAATGTGTTCTTTATTCTCCACTTGAGATAAAATTTGATAAATTCTGTTAGCGACTCGATCGTGTACTTTTTTAGAGTACTTCAGTTCTGTATTTTTGACTTCTAATAATTTTTCTTGCTGATAGATTTTTTTTCTTTTTTTAAGATATAAAATGAAACCAATGATTGTAATTAAAGCAAATACAAGTACAACATATTGTTTGATAATATGATTTTGTCTTTCTGAACTTTCTGCTTGTGCCTTTAAAAAGTCTGCTTTATTTTTCTCGGTTTCGTAACGGATTAAAGCAAATTGATTTTTAGCTTTGTTTCTTGCCGTTTGGAGACTGTCATTCAGTTTTTGATAAACTTTGAAATATTGTTTGGAATTATTAGCGTCTTCGAGAGAAATTAATTTTTGAAGTGCTTCGATTTGATCGTCTGGACTTTTAATTTCCTTGGCTACGGAAAACATTTTTCTTGCATAAACTAGGGCAGAATCTTTTTGATTTTTAATATAATAATCCGCAAGGTGTGCATAGCTGGAGTTAAGTCCCCAATTGTCTTTCTCGGCTTCTCTAATATTTAAAGCTTTTTTAAATTCCGGAATAGGATTGTATCTGGGACTTTGACGCCAAAGAGTAGAAGCGCGGTTGTTTAAAGCTCTCGCGTATTCTTTCTTATTTTCCTGACTCGATTTTAAAATACGATCATAAATTTTCAAAGCATTTTTATACTCCTTTAATTCTCTAAAAGCATTTGCTTTATTATTAAAAGATATCTGCTTGGTAACAGAATCCTTAGCAAAGTAGATTCCCTTATTATAGAAAGAAAGAGCATTTTGATAATTTTTTAAATTATAATTTGCAAAACCTAAATTGTTGTAATTTGATAAAATATGGTAAAATTGTTTCGTGTCTTTTTCATTAAAATATTTGATTGCTTCCAATGAAACTTCTATGCTTCCGAAATTATCGCCTTTATCATTCAGAATTGTTGCGATGTTAATTAAACATTTTCCAGCGCTGAAACTATCCTTATTTTTAACAAAAACATCTTTTGCTTTTGCAAACTCAATAAATGCGTCTATCTTTTTGTCATCATCAAGATATTGCCAAGCTTTTTCGTAAGAATCATTGGTAATAATAGTGTTTGAAATTTTTTTTTCAGAACAAGAATAAATAATTATAAGTAGGAAAAATGCAAATTTTTTCAATTAATTAGTTTTGACCGAAATTAAAAAAAATAAGCGAGAGAATGGTCTTTTGCTTATTAATTATGTTGATTGAAAACAAAATATTAAAAAAGGCAGTAAATAATTACTGCCTTAAAAATTATTTTTTTGGTGGAATGTGTCCATTGTCTCCACCGGTATCTCCAGGACTAGGAGCAGGTTGTGGAACAGATGATGTAGTTGTTGTGCCATCATTTCCGCAGTTTGAAGTATTTGAGTTCGGGTTTGAGATTAGTCCCAATAGTATTAAGATTAAGTTTAACATTTTTCGTAAAAATTTAAAAATTGACATTAGTGTTCTTCCTCGCAAAACTGATTGCGAACAGTGGACACAGATTGAAAAATGAAGCGCTTCTTAAATTTTTGGGAAGTCAACCTTCAAAAACGGAAGAGAAATATCTGCTTCCCAAGCCAGAGATCTCTCTCCGTTTTATCTGGTTGTTTTTTGGAGATCAGTTTTGTAACTTTGCTTTTGTAATGTTTTGTTTATCACTGATTTCTGAGGCAAAGATGCGGAGGAAACACAAGTGAGGGTTAGAAAGTTTTTGGAAAGTTTTTGGAAAGTTTTCTGACCGAAATACGGAAATCCGTAAAATAGATTTTCGAAAACATTATAAATTTCCCGCTAATAACCACCAGTATGTCAAAATTTTTACCCCAGAAAAAGAAATTAATTGAAGATGTCTTTGAAAAAGCTTCGAATGAAGCAACAGAAACATCATTCAGCGGAATTTTAAAATCGCTTGAATTAAAATTATCCGAAGATTTTGGAATAGGATTAAGCTATAAAACCTTAGAAACCTATTATGTTCAGCTTGTTCAAAATGAGCAGGATTATAATGTCAAGCCTTTGATTTTAGAAAAATTAAGTAACTACTTAGGTTATAATAATTTTAATGAATATTGTGCAGAATGGAAAACGGTAGAATACTCTGTAAAAGAATCTATCTCCAAAGTTGTCATCAATATTATCAACAAACCATTACTGAAAATGCCTGAATTTTTAGCCAAACACAGTAATTTGGGCATCATCGGCGTTATGCTTTGTGGAAGTCTTGTGGTGGGAAATAAAATGTACAAAGCAGATGAACCTATTCTTGAAAAAACTAAAATTCAAGATTCTGTTATTCAATATCAGATTCCTGTTGTGGAAAATTCTGGTGTTCAAACTGTGGTTTATGTGCCTCAGATTGCTAATATTTCCAATAAAAATGTTAAAATATCAGAAATATCTCTGAGACAATGTATGTGGTGGAATGGGAAAGAATATGTCCCGAATGATTGTAATGATACTAAAAATGGACTTGTTGCTATTGATATGAAAATGGTAGATAATTTCAAAAAAATCACAACGCCCGACACAATTACTTCCATCAAAAATTTGTGGTATTCCAAGCACCAAAATGTGGTGGAGTTTTTCACTGCAGATGGTGTAAATCCTGAAAATGGGAAAGATTTGCGACCAGTTACAACTCATATTTTCGAAAAGTATTTGAATTAAAACCAAAAAAACTCCGCCGAAGCAGAGTTTAAATATTATTTTCAAAGTGAAAGTCAATTGCCAAAAGCAATCTGCCATCAGCCAATTACATTCTATTCACCACATTAATTCCAAGCATTGCCAAAGCTTTCTTGATAGTCTTTGCAACCAGATCAGAAACCTGAAGGCGGAACTGTTTCGCATCCAGATCCTCCTGTTTTACAATCGGATTGTTTTGATAGAAAGAGTTGTAAGATTTCACCAATTCATAAACGTAGTTCGCTACCAAAGCCGGACTCAAAGTTTCTGCTGATTTTGCGATAACTTCCTTAAATTCAGCCAGAAGCATAATCACTTCTTTCTCACTTTCATTCGGAATGTAAGCGCCAAAATTTCCTTTTCCCGCATATTCAGCCTTTGCCAAAAGAGACTGGATTCTCGCATAAGTATATTGAATGAATGGTCCTGTATTGCCATTAAAATCAATACTTTCTGCAGGATTGAAGAGCATTTTCTTTCTCGGGTCCACTTTTAAAATGAAATATTTCAAAGCGCCCAATCCAACCGTTTCGTAAGATCTCACTTTGTCTTCGTGGGAAAGCGTTTCCAACTTTCCAAGTTCCTCAGATTTTTCTTTCGCAGTGGAGATCATTTCCTCGACCAATTCGTCCGCGTCAACCACGGTTCCTTCTCTGGATTTCATTTTTCCTTCCGGCAATTCCACCATGCCATAAGACAAGTGGTAAAGTTGGTCTGCCCATTCGTAACCCAATTTTTTCAAGATCTTGAATAGAACCTGGAAGTGATAATCCTGTTCATTTCCAACCGTATAAATCAATTTCTGAATGTCATTTTCTTTGAAACGCTCAACCGCAGTTCCAAGATCCTGCGTCATATAAACCGAAGTGCCGTCCGAACGCAAAAGTAGTTTCTGATCAAGACCTTCATCCGTCAAATCACACCAAACAGAGCCGTCTTCTTTTTTGTAAAGAATCCCGCTGTCAAGCCCTTTTTGTATCAAATCTTTTCCTAAGATATAAGTATTACTCTCATACTGAACTTGGTCAAAATTAACGCCCAATCGGGAATAAGTTTCATTAAAACCGGCATAAACCCATTCGTTCATCATCGCCCAAAGTTGACGAACTTCCGGATCATTATTTTCCCATTTCAAAAGCATTTCCTGAGCTTGGATGATGCTTGGCGCTTGCTTTTTCGCCGTTTCCTCATCCACACCGTCCTCAACCATCGCTTTGATTTCGGATTTGTATAGCTTATCGAATTCAACATAGTAGTTTCCGACCAATTTATCGCCTTTCAAACCAGTAGATTCAGGTGTTTCGCCGTTCCCGAATTTCTCCCAAGCCAACATCGATTTGCAGATGTGAATCCCACGGTCATTGATGATTTGAGATTTGATGACATTGTAACCGTCAGCTTTCAAGATCTCAGCAACCGAGAAACCTAACAAGTTATTTCTAACGTGTCCAAGGTGCAAAGGTTTGTTCGTGTTTGGCGAAGAATATTCCACCATTACCGTAGAATTCTTTGGGGCTACGTTGTCAAAATCATCCTGCAGTTCAGACAATTGATTCGCAAAAACCACGTCTTTCAATTTAAGATTCAGGAAACCTTTCACGATGTTGAAGCTTTCGATAAAATCGATTTCATTTTTGATGGCTTCTCCAAGTTCGTTTCCAATCGCGTCTGGACTTTTCTTGGCCAGTTTTACCAATGGAAAAATGACGATGGTAAAATCACCTTCGAACTCGGTTTTATTTTTTTGGACATCCAGATTCACGCCTTCCACGTTGTAAAGTTTCGGGATGATCTCGGATATTTTTGATTGTATATGTTGTATGATATTCATTTCAGAATTTTGTGTTGCAAATTTAAAAATTTAAAATCTCTATTAAGAGTTTAAGGTTAAAATGTTTTTATTTACCTAATTTTTCAATTAATTGACATAGTTCGATAAAGCCTTTATCACCATCGTAACTATCAGGGCTGGTTCTTGTGACAAAATGATATTTGCCATCAATTAAAACTTCAAGAATCCATTCCTCTCCATCTAAAATCATCTGTGAATCGTGGGTTGAAATATTCCAATAATTGATATTATTAATTTGATCTAAAATTTGACTCCATTTCTCAGAATTGATTTCTTTCGTTTTGTTTTTAATCCTCTTGCCAACTTCATAACCCCCTAAACCATTTGTTCTGTTATATGTTAATATGATGTTACCGTCAATATTTTCTAATCTGTAGGAATATGGATTTGACCAAGTTCCTAAGTGTGTGAAACGTATGGTATTTTGCTTTTCATTTATTTTATTAAATAAAACTGGCTCTTTTAAAGTGAATAAATGTTTAGAATACCAATTATTTGTAAATGACCTTAATGAATCATTGGGTCCTGTGTTTATTGTATCTCTCGGATACTTTGTTTCATCAAAAGTTGGAAAGTACAATTCTCCTTTTTCAGTTTTATCATAGCGATAATCAGTTGAGACGCTTGCACAGCTTATGATTGAAATTAATATTATTAGAAACAAACATTTTCTCATAGCTTAATTAACTATTAATTCTTCATTATTAATTAACAAAGCTTTCCTCTTGCTCAATCTCAAAAACCTGATGACCAAAAGAATCGCAGAGATTGTCAATCCAATTCCCAGAGCGATCCACATCCCAAATGCGCCCATTTTCATCGTCACACAAAGGAAATATCCAACCGGAATTGTGAAAACCCAATATGCCAAAAATGTAATCACACTCGGGATTTTCACATCTTGAATTCCTCTCAAACAACCCAAAGCGGTCACTTGGATTCCATCAGACAATTGGAAAAGTGCGGCGATAATCATTAATTTTGAAGCCAATTCAATTACCAAAACATCACTTTCTTTCGTGAAGAAATGAGGCAAAACGTTTCGGAAAAGAATGAACATAATGCCACAGAATCCCATATAAATTAGAGTCAATTTAAAATTATTAATTCCGATTTTTCTTAAGCCTTCAAAATCTCTCACGCCCATTTTGTTCCCAATCATAACTGTTGAAGCGACACTAAAACCAATACAAAGATTAAAAGTGAATGAAGCCATCGACAATGCAATCTGATGCGAAGCAATATCCTGAGAACTTACCAATCCGCAAATGAAAGCGGCTGCTGCGAAAGCCGTTACTTCAAAGAACATTTGCAAAGCCGTCGGCAATCCAAGTTTGAACATTTTGCTGAACATTTCCTTGCTGAATTCCGCAATTTTCAAAGAGAAATCTTTAATATATCTTCTTGTTTTAGGTTCTTTTACCAATACAAAATATAAGAAAACCACCATAAAGATTCTCGCAATCAATGTTGCCAACGCGGAACCTTCTACGCCCATTTCAGGAAAGCCGAAAAGTCCTTTGATGAAGACATAATTCAAGATAATATTAATGATATTCGCAATTATAGTTGCTTTCGTCACACCAATTGTAAAAGAAAGACCTTCCGAAACTTCTCTCAAAGTCTGGAACATCATAAACGGAATCATCGTAAATGCCATAATGCTTAGGAAACCAATCGTGTCGGGAATTATTTCAGCTGGCTGATCCATGTGTTTAATGATTGGAAGTCCGGCTAGCAATACAATCATCAACAATATTCCAACACCAAGATTGATGACAAATCCGTGTCTGAAAACCGAATTTATTGTCTCATGTTTTCCTTGAGAGTTAGCCTCAGAAACCAAAGGCGGAATCGCAAAAGAAAACCCCAACGCCAAAACGAAAATGGAAAAGAACAAGGCATTTCCCAAAGATACAGAAGCCAAAGCCTGCGCGCCTAAAAGTTTTCCTACGATGATATTATCGAAGAGATTCACGGACACTTGCCCGACTTGTGTCAACATCACAGGAAGCGCCAGTTTTAGCCCTTGCTGTGTATATTGTTTATCTAAAAATTTCATTAGTTTGTCTTATTTTATTTTTCAAATGAAGGATTCTAATGCATAGAATCTCATTTTCTTCCAAAAAAAAACCGCAGAATAAACTGCGGTTAAATATAATATTTAATTTAGTTTACTTCTTTACAAAACTTGCGACGTCGTCAGCAGTCACAGGATCAGCACCTAAGATGATCAACCTTTCTACAACGTTTCTTAGCTCACGGATGTTTCCAGTCCAGTCATATTGTTGTAATGATTTGATTGCTTTATCATCAAATTTCTTAGCTACAGAACCATTGTCTGAGGCAATAGCATTGGTGAAATGCTCTACCAACAATGGAATATCTTCTGCTCTATCATTAAGAGATGGAACGCTGATTTCGATTACGGAAAGCCTGTGATACAAATCCTCACGGAATTTTCCTTGCTCGATTTCTTTAGCCAGATTCTTGTTGGTTGCAGCGATGACACGAACATCCACTTTGATTTCTTTGTCGCTTCCAACAGGGGAAACTTTGCTCTCTTGCAAAGCTCTAAGAACTTTTGCCTGAGCAACCAAACTCATATCACCGATCTCATCCAAGAAAATTGTTCCGCCAGTTGCCTGCTCGAATTTCCCCGATTTATCTTTGATTGCACCTGTAAAAGAACCTTTCACGTGACCAAATAATTCACTTTCTATCAACTCTGATGGAATTGCTGCACAATTAACTTCGATCATTGGACCTCTTGATCTTTCACTTTGGGAATGGATGGCGTGCGCTACCAATTCTTTACCAGCACCGTTTGGTCCAGTCACAAGAACTCTTGCGTCGGAAACGGCCACTTTGTCGATGATTTCCTGAATCTTCTTAAGTGCAGGCGATTGCCCAACCATCTGGTATTTTTTATTCACTTTTTTCTTCAGCTGAGAATTCTCTTGCTTCAGATTGGTGTTTGCTTTTTGAAGATTGCCTTTGTCTAATGCATTTTTAACGCTGGTAATCAATCTGTTGATATCGATAGGTTTTGAGATGAAATCATAAGCACCTTCTCTCAAACAGCCGACCGCAGTGTCTATGTCTGCGTGTCCGGAAATCATAATGAAAGTCGTCTCAGGTTTCAAAGCAAGACTTTGTTTCAGAAGTTCTGTACCGGAAATTTTTGGCATTTTGATATCAGAGATCACCAGAGAAAAATCTTCTTTTTCTATGTATTTGAAACCTTCGAGACCGTCTTCTGCGATTTCGAATTGGTATTCTGGTAACTCATCTGATAAAATACTATGTAGTACGCCAGATATTGCTTTTTCGTCTTCTACGATTAAGATTTTTTGCATAGGTGCAAAGATACAAATTTTTGATTTCGTAATGCGAAATTATTATGATTGTTTATTATGAAAAACGAAATATGGAAATGTTCTAAAAAACTGGAATCATCATTTTGGCGACAAATCGTCTTTGCAATAGCGATAGTAGCGGTTATCCTTTTTCCAAAGCGAGGGGAAAAGCCAAGGCTGGGAAAAGATAGTAGCGGATAGCGCGACCCGAGATGTGGGCAATGCGGTGGCGAGGGAATTGCCCAAATAATTAAAATTAAGAATTAATAGTTAAGTTTACTCGACGATGATTTTCTTTGTGATCACTTGATCTTCGACTTTGAAAGTTCCAAAATAAAGGCCTTTTGAAAGGGATGAAATATCAATTCTGGTTTGATTTTCTGTTTTGCTCAGGATTTTTCCTTCGATGTTTGTAATCGTAAAACTGAATTTTTGAGATCTGCTGTTGAGAAATTCTAATTGTAGAAATTCCTTTGCCGGATTTGGATAGAATCTGAAACTATTCACCAAATCTTTTGACGTGTAAGTGCTCAAAGTAGGAGATGCAATGGCAAAATGCTGGACAGCGCCGGTTGTGGCTTTCGCGATGTTGTAAATGTAAACTGGATCAAGATTGATGTATTTGTCATTTACCGTGTGCGCGTGAGGTGTTTCGTTGTATTCGAAAAGTCCTGTGATGACTTCGCCGTTCGCTTGGAAAGGCATATAATCTGAAGAATAGGCGTAGCTGAGATTGGTTTTCAGCGGAGAATAAAGCGTCACGCAAGTCATCAATTGTTGTGTGAAGGTGTTCGATGCTGTATTGTTGCTACTCGGAGCGGATGTGTCGCGTTCGCAAGTGATGGTGTCATTGGTTTGTCCTTTGATTCCGCCTACTTCATCGATGTTTAGAACCAATCTGATGTTCATTTTTGGACTGGTTGCGTTTACCACGTTGTTGACGTAATGTTGAGATCCAAGTAATCCTTGTTCCTCGCCGGAAAAATTGATGAATTTGATAGAATATTCGGTTGGAATATTTTGTAATAATCTTGCAACTTCAAGAATTACGGAAACACCACTTCCGTTGTCATTGGTTCCTGGACCGGTGATAGTATCGTAATGTCCGCAGATGATGATGAATGTATCCGGATATTTGGTTCCGGTTTTTGTGACAATGATGTTAGATGTTGCTCTGCTGTTGTATGTGAAATCATCTTTGGTAATCTGACTTTCCGAATATCCAAAAGATAAATATTTATTTTTCAACCAAGTGTAAGCATTGTTGTTGGCTGGAGAACCCGTAGTTTTTACGCCAAAAGCTTCGAATTCTAAAAGATAAGTATTGATATTTGCCTCAGAAACAAGATTGCTGACATTGGCATAATCTTGTCTGAAAGTTTGAGAATTAGCAAAAAATCCTAAAAATAATATGGAGAAAAGTAAGTTTTTCATTGACGTTCTAATAATGTGCAAATATAAAATAAAAAGGAGAAGACTTGATAAGTGTCTTCTCCTTTCGTTTTGAAAAACTATTACTAACTTAAAACTAATTTGTAGCTTTTCTGACTTCTGCTTTTACGTCTTCACTTGCATCCTTGGTTTTTTCCCAAGCGTCAGAGGCTGTATCTTTTGTGCTGTCCCAAGCTTTTTCTGCGAAGTCTTTTGTATCTTCCCAAGCTTCAGTAGCACTTGCTTTTAGGTTTTCGAAGAAACCGTCTCTTGTAGGCTCTTCATTTTTTCTTTTTTGCTCATCAATGTAATTTCTTGCTCTGGTAGCATAATCATTGATTGCGCCTTTCGTTTTATCAGCGGCATTTTCTAATGAGTTTTCAGTTCTATCAACTGCTCTTTCTGCGTCATTGTAGTTTTGATCTTGTGTGCTCATAATAATTTATTTTGTGTGTTAATTGAAAATTTGATTTGATGCTATCAATTATTCAATTACAATGCCTTAAAATCTTAATGAACGTTAAAGTAATTATAAATAAAACCAAACACGAAAAAAGCAACACTCATTTTGAATGTTGCTTAAAATTTCTTTCCCCAGCCCTAAAGGGTGAAAATTTTCATTAGTGGAACTCGGCTCCCTTTAGGGCTGGGGTAAAACGATTTCAATTTCTATTTAATGATTCTCTCAAGAACCCACTCAATCATCATTTTTTCTGACGCGTGGTGGTCGCTTGCAAATTCGCCACGTCTTCTGTTGGCAATGACGCAGTTGACGGTCAAAGCTTTGTGTCCCAATAATTTTGAAAGACCATAAATTGCAGAAGTTTCCATTTCGAAGTTGGAAACGCCAAGGTCATTCAATGTTTCAAGGAATTGGTCATCCAAAGCTTTCAATCTCAACTGGCGACCTTGCGGTGCGTAGAAACCTGGGAACGTCGCTGTGTTTCCTCTGTATTTGGCATCAGCATAATAATCAGAGATATCCTTTGCCCAATCTGAGAAATACAACATCGGCTTGATCTTCTCGTAAGGGAATTTTGCCAAGAAATTTTTACTGAATTCATTCTCAAAGGCGTAATCTTGATAGAAATGCAAAAGTCCGTCAAGACCAACCACATTTTCTGTCACCAACATATTATTGACCTCGATGTCCGGATTCACACTTCCGCAAGTTCCCAAACGGAAAAGTTCCAACGCTTTGTGTTCGGTCTTGAATTCTTTCGCTTTCAAATCGATATTCACCAAAGCATCCAGCTCGTTCATCACGATATCGATATTCTCTGTCCCTATTCCGGTGGACATCACGGTAATTCTTTCGCCACGCAAAGTTCCGGTGTGCGTGTAGAATTCTCTTTTATTCTTTTTGATTTCAATTGTGTCGAAATACTTTGAAACTTTTGGAACTCTGTCCGGATCGCCCACTAGGATTACTTTTTCGGCAAGGTCTTCGGGAAGAAGATTAAGGTGATAGACACTTCCGTCGTCGTTTAGAACCAATTCGGAATCTGCTAATTTGTTGATCATATTTATAATTTATTTATTTGAATATTTTGAAAATAAAAAGATCTTAAAGTTAACAAAATTCTTCATCCGCAAACTACAAATGTCAAAAAAGCTTTTCTTGAAATTTTAACACAAGGTTCACAAGGTTTATTTTAAATTCAGAATATTTTAAGGCACAAGAATTTGACTACGGTAAATAATCAAAATGAAAAAATAAATAGTGCTCTTTGTGAAAAATATTTGTGCCTTTTGTGTTTAAACCTTCGCAATTTCATTGGCCACAAAAAATCCAGTACTGAAACAAGCCTGCAAAAGATAACCGCCAGTTGGTGCTTCCCAATCTATCATTTCGCCGGCGCAGAAAACGTTTGGAAACTTTTTCAATTCAAGTTTGTCATTTAATTCTGAAAATGAAACACCTCCGGAAGTCGAAATAACTTCGTCGATTGGTCTGTAACATAGAATTTCTATCGGGAATTTCTTGATTAGTTTTGAAAGATTTTCTATATTTGTATAAGTTTCTTTATCTAAAGTTTTCAAAAGATTGAGCGCAGTGGTCGAAAGTTTTAATTTCCGTTTCAAAACCTGACTAATCTTTTCAGTTCCGTTGAATTGTTCTAAGATTTCTGATTCTGAGAGATTTGGTTTTAAGTCTATATATAAAATTAATGGGAAATCGTGTTTTCTTGTGAATCTATTCAGATAATAAATTGGACTTCCTTCGATGCCATATTTTGTGAAAACCACTTCTCCGATTTTATCATTTCCCTCAAAAGAAACTTTGATATTTTTAAGATATTGACCTTGTAATTGATGGAATTTAGAATCCGTATCATAACCAGAATTTGCGGATTCCAAAGGCGTAATATCAATGTTTTTTGATTTTAAAATCTCAATCCATTTCGCATCAGAACCAGTTTTTTTCCAGGAACCGCCACCCATCGCCAAAATTAATTTTGAATAGTCAACTTTAAGTTCGTTCTCTTTATGTTTTAGCGTCACAGAATTCTCGTCAAAATCAATAAAAGTATGCTCATAATGAATCACAACGCCCAATTGCTCCAACCTATCCAGCCAAGCTTTCAAAACCTGAATCGGCTTGAAATTCTTAGTAGGAAAAATCTTCCCAGAACTTCCAACATAAGTCGTAATTCCCAAATCAGAAAGCCAATTCACTACCTTTTTATTATCAAAACCTTTTACAATCTCCCGAATTTCCTGCGCATCATATTTTTCGATAAAAGATTCTATTTCTTCACTGTGCGTCAAATTGAAACCGCCATTTCCAGCCACCAGAAATTTTCTTCCCGAAGCTTTGTTTTGCTCAAATATTTGAACTTTAAAGCCTTTCTCAGCAAGGATTTGTGATGCCATCAATCCCGCAGGACCAGCACCAATGATGATAATTTGATTATCAGGAATTTGTTTCAAAAGGACGGTTTTTTCTTAGAAGATTTGAAGACTGGAAATTAACACGAAGGCACAAGGTTTTTTGATGAATGTCTTTTGTTTTAAGGCACAAAGTTTAGCTTCGCTAAAAAATAAAAAATAAAAAATCAAAGATTTTCCTTGTGCCTTAAAAAGTGATTGATAATGAATAAAAATCTTGGCGCCTTTGTGTTTAACTCACAAAGCTAAAATCATTCATCACTTATCATTCATCATTTATAAATCAACCGCCGACACGTTTGGTTTTGTAGCCCATTTCTTTTAGGATGGTCATTATTTTGTCGCGGTTGTCGCCTTGGATGATGATGACGCCGTCTTTTTCCGAGCCACCGATACCGAGTTTTGTTTTGATTTTTTTTGAGATTTCTTTCAGGCCTTCGTCGTCGCCTTCCCAGCCTTCTATGATGGTGACAGGTTTTCCATTTCTGCCTTTCTTCTCGAATTTGCAAACGAGCGGTTCCTTCTGTTTGAAGTTTTCTTTTTCTTCATCTGGCATTTCAAAATCCTGCTCGTCGTGTTGCGGAAAAAGGTTTTTCAGTTGGTCTCTTAGGTCCATTTTATCAATTTAAATAAGGGTTTTAAAGGTAGTGATATTTGTCGAGTGGCAAAAAATAAGTTGGGGAATTGTTTTTGGAGATTTAATATTTTTAGTTTTAAGGAAAACCGTAGAAATTATTATTTGCAATGTTTTAATTTTGAAGAAATGTTAAAAATAAATGATTTATGAAAATATTAATATTTCTAATCTTTTGTATTTCTTCAAGTGTCTCAGCTCAATATTATAATAAGGTTGAAGATTCAATTTCAATAACACTAAATGAAAAAATTCAAACTGCTACAGAATTCAATTTGTTAGATGATAACATTAAAATGCATCTGGAAGCGATAAAAGAATTTTATCCTGCATATGAAATAATATGTAATATGGATGAGTTCCCAAATAAAGAAATACAGAGGGTTTTGATAAAAGATTATGCGGAAAAATATTATAATGCATTTAATAGTATAAAGAATCCGAAGGATAATAGTCTTAGAATAGGCTTTAAAACAAAATCTGATTTAAAAGAGTGGATGGATATTGTGTATGATAGTTTGCGTGTAAAAGCAATTATTTTACTGATTAGAAATAAGCAAAAGTTTGATAAAAAAGTTGATTTGTTTATAAATGAAAATCTGAAAAAAATTAAAATAAGTAGAGATTATTTTGATAAGATGAGTGAAAAAGACAGAGAAACTTTAGTAGACAAATTTGAATAGATGTCAGTTTCCTTTTTTATTTAAAATCTATTTTTATAAAGTTAAAGAAAATTAATAATGGATTCTGATTATTGGTATTACATTTTTGATAAGCCTTTTATCTCAAGTTTCAACCAAACTGAAGGCAAAAATCCGCTTATAATAAAAGTAAGAAAAAATTATCCAGTGTTACCTGACTTTCGTGACAATCTAACATTAAAAGTTGAAGGACCTTTTCAATCATTATCTGCATTGAAGAAAGGCTCAATCATTTTTTCTAAAATTAAATTAGAAAAAATTAAGCACCGCATATCACTAAGTAAAAATGTAAAAATAATGGAAAATCATATTTTAACTCGTTCTGAGAAAACTTTTGAAACTGATTTTTTAAATGCTTTCAATCACGTTACGATTGGAAAAATAGATAGGGGAAAAGTAAAAGGTATTCATTTTTTTAATCCTAAAAATGTAAAGATTAAAGAAGTTATAGATTATAATAAATTCACTAATGTTTATTCAGCAAAAATTTCGATGTATAATGTAAATAAAAAAATCTGGGTTGAAAAAGACGAGATAAGTCATTTTTTTCCAGATGATTGGACTTTAAGTTTTTTATTTAATGAATTAGATTTTGCGTTTCATAACAAGGTGAAGATTAGTGAGAACACTTATGTTGGAATAACTAGCGAAAATATAAAAGTTAAATTTATAATTAAGGATGGAAAAATACTAACTATTTATCCTCAAATATAATATATAAAGAATTTACTCTAACCTAAACTTTTAAAATAACTAATCATCTTTATTAAAAAACACCCATCAAAATTCCCCATTCCCCATTCCATTTCGTAAATTTGTATAAACAAAATAAGAAATCAAAATGTCAAAAAAAGCAATCCTTGCAATATTAGACGGCTGGGGAATCGGTCTTAATGACGAAGTTTCCGCTCTCAAACAAGCCAAAACTCCTTTTATAGATTACGCTCTTCAAACTTTTCCAAGCACAACCCTCGAAGCAAGTGGTTTGGCCGTTGGTCTTCCTGCTGGACAAATGGGGAATTCCGAAGTTGGACATATGAATCTTGGCGCTGGTAGAGTGGTTTACCAAAATCTCGTAAGACTAAATATGGCGGTGGAAACCGGAAGTCTCGGCAGAGAACACGTCATCCAAGACGCTTTCGAATACGCAAAGGCAAACAACAAAAAAGTACATTTCATCGGTTTGGTTTCCAACGGTGGCGTGCATTCTCATATCAATCACTTGAAAGGCTTATTGACCGCCGCTCACGAGTTTGGATTGGACAAAAATGTTTTCGTTCACGCTTTCACAGACGGTAGAGATTGTGACCCAAAATCCGGAAAAGGTTTCATAGAAGAGCTTTTGGCACATATGAATGCAACCACAGGAAAATTGGCTTCTTTGATTGGTCGTTACTACGCGATGGACAGAGACAGGCGTTGGGAGCGCGTGAAGTTGGCGTATGACCTGATGGTAAACGGCGTTGGGAAAGAAAGTAAAGATTTTGTACAATCGATTCAGGAATCTTATAATGAAGATGTGACGGATGAGTTTATCCAGCCAATTGTTGCGATTCAAAACCATTTTCCGATCGGTAAGATTGAAGATCACGATGTTGTAATTTCTTTCAATTTCCGGACTGACAGAGGACGTGAAATCACAGAAGTTTTGACGCAGCACGATTTCCCGGAATACGGAATGAAAACCTTGGATCTTTATTATGTAACGCTTACAAATTACGATAAATCTTTCCAAAATGTAAAAGTTGTTTTCGATGAGAAAGTCCTTCAAAAAACAATGGGCGAAGTTTTGGAATCAGCTGGTAAATCTCAAATCAGAATTGCGGAAACAGAAAAATATCCACACGTCACGTTCTTCTTTTCAGGTGGAAGAGAAGCTGAGTACGTTCAGGAAAGAAGATTGCTTTGCCCAAGTCCGAAAGACGTTGCAACCTACGATTTGAAGCCAGAAATGTCCGCTTACGACATCACAAATGTCATAGTTCCAGAATTGGAAAAAGGAACGGCAGATTTCGTAGTTCTCAACTTTGCAAATACAGATATGGTAGGTCACACAGGTGTTTTCTCTGCAGCGGTTAAAGCGGCAGAAGTTGTTGACGAGTGCATTCAAAAAGTGGCGACTACGGCTTACGACAATGGTTATGCGGTTTTCATCTTGGCAGATCACGGAAACTCAGATGTGATGATCAATCCAGACGGTTCTCCAAACACGCAACATTCCACCAACTTGGTTCCGCTCATCGTGATGGACAAAGAACATACTTGGAATTTGACTCCAGGAAAATTGGGTGATGTTGCACCAACGATTTTGAAGGTAATGGGCGTAGATATTCCAGAAGAGATGACTGGGAATGTTATTGCTAATTAAGATTAAAACAATAAATTAAATACAAAGTCGGTTTTTACAGCCGGCTTTTTTTTATTTTGTGTAAATTAGTTCATTAATGTTCATAAATGAAGATAGTCAGTAGGTTTTTTTTATGTTGCTTTTTAGTTGGAAGTCTCGTGTTTGGGCAAAATATTCTGTCCAATGATAATGACTACAATAAAAATAAAAGTGAGGAATTGGCTTCATTGGCGGTTTCCTATTTCAAAAAAAATGAATTGAAAAAATCGACAGAACTGCTTTTCAAAGCCAAAGAATATGCAGAGAAAACCGACGATTATGCATTGATTGCAAGGATGAATGGATCGATCGCCCACCAGTATGTGCAACTTAATTTAAATGATAAAGCCAAATTCTATCTGGACAACGCCATCAAACAAATTAATAAATTACCGGAAAGTGATAAGAAAAAATCTCTGAAAACACTTTCTTATTTGGAAATCGGAAATATCGATTTTGACGAAGAAAACTATCAAAAAGCTAACGAATATTACAAAAAATCTCTACACGAGATTGAGTTGGTGAAAAATCCAGATGACCAGGCTGTTTACAACCACAGACGCTCTTTGTATAATATCGGAAATTCCTATCATTATCTGAAAAACGATTCTGCAGAGATCTATCTGAACAAGGCTTTGGCTATTAAAAATAATTATAACAAAGAACTTGATCATTTTGTTTATAATTCGTTGTCTCAGGTTTACTCTGACAGGAAAGAATATCAAAGGGCAATTGATACTTTGATGGCTGTCTTGGAGCATAAAAATAATCTGGACAAGCGTCTTCTTTCCGATATTTATTACAATCTTTCGCAGAATTATAAATTTTTGGACAATCAATCTCAATATTCTTTCTACAATGAGGAATATATAAAGCTTAACAAATCAACCAAAGAAAAGGAAATGCAGGCGATATCTTCTGCCATCGATGCGGAGCAAAAAGATTACCAGGAAGCTATTTCCTATGCAGATAGCTCCAAAAAGAGCGTAGTTATTGTGTCAATCATCTTTGTTTTGTTTCTGGCTGGAGCGATTATTTATTTGTTATATCGTAGAAAAAAGGAAAGGAAGGTTTTTGAGAATATCATAAGTAAATTAGAATCTGATAACGAAGAAAAAAGCAGGTTGCCGGAATCTCTGGAAAAGACACCCAAAGAAGTAACGCTCCAAATTCCTAATTCGGTAGAACAAGATTTGTTGGAGAAACTGAAGAAATTTGAGGATTCGGAAAAATTCACGAATCCGAAACTCACGATCTCAAGTCTTGCCTTACAGTTGAAAACCAATACGAGTTATCTTTCCGAAGTCATCAATAAATATAAAGGCAAGAATTTCAATACTTACATCAATGAGTTGAGAATCGCTTACATCTGTCACAAAATTTATAATCATAAGGAGTATCAAAATTATAAAATAAGTTATCTGGCAGAAGAATGTGGTTTTGCTTCACACAGTTCTTTTGCGACCGTTTTTAGAAATATCACCGGAATCTCACCTTCCGTTTTCATCCGTGAAGCTTCAAAATCTCAATCTTGATTAAATGAAATTTTTAATTTTAACTAACAGTAAATCAATTGTTTGAAATTTATTTTTACTTTAAAAATCAGGGATTTTGAAAGCCTTGTCATTGGATTTGATGATAATGTAAAGTAGTTTAGCATCTAATAATTATAATATCTGTTTTATGAAGAAAAATTTGATTTTTTTGATGATGCTGTCCGGAGTGATGTCATTTTCTCAAAACTGCGGTTACGGTGTTTCGACGGACAATACTGCAAACGGCGAAAATATCACCACAGGCGGAAACTACGAATATACATCTGCGTCAGATTTTGATGTGGAGTTTGGAAAGATCCTCACTGTCAACAATGTGAAATTCAATGCGCTGAAAGGTTCTGCTGATCTTACTTATGTCAATCTTTATTTTTATAAGGATAATGCTGGCAGACCTGGAGATCTCATAAAGTCATTTGAGAATGTTGTTCCTGCTTCTCAAACGTTCAAATATGCTTTGGAAGGTAATTCCGCGTACGAGATCAATGTCAACCTGCCTACAACTTTCGATCTGCCAAAAGGTAAATATTATCTATCTGTGAAAGCGAAACCTGGAGATGCAACGTCCGCAAGTTGGGAGATCAACAATCAGGAAACGACAAAGTTAGGCAGATTTGGTTTTTCCAAATTTGATTCCGAAGATTGGTTTGGTGGTTTTTCTTATTACGACCATGTTTTTCAGGTTTCAGGTATTTGTATGTCCACCGGCGAAACACAACCGGATTATGGGACAGCAGTAAGTCAGGGAAATATAGGCAACGGACATGAAGGTGGGATCAGTATGCCGGGAACATCATTGGCAGATGATATCATTGTTCCAGATAATACGAAGTTCACATTTACAAACTTCAAAATTTCAACCTTACAATTGGGAAATATCAAGAATGCGACAATTAATATCCGTACTTCTGTAGATGATGCGCCGGGAGAGGTTTTGTTTTCTTTTGAAAATATTGGTCCGAAGACAGAAAATTATTTTGGGTATTGGCAGGTTCCAGGATATCCATTGGAAGTGGTTGCTGTGGATCTGGATTTTGAATTGCCGCAAGCTGTGGAATTGTCCAGTGGGAAATATTTTGTTGAGATCAAGGCGAATCAGGTTCCGTTCACAGATTATCTGAATTGGGAAGCAACGTCTCAAGAAGGTATTGGCTCATACTCCTACACCTCTTACGACGATGGAGAATCTTGGGAAATCAATGATGGCTATAATTATGTCTTTCAAGCGATTGGATATTTTAAATCTACCTTGGCAGTAAATGATGTGGATAAAAATAGCTTCAGTTTCTATCCAAATCCTGTGAAGAACGAAATCACCATCGTATCAAAAGTAGAGGCCGACAGAATTTTAATTTATAATGCTGCAGGACAACTTGTTAAAGATTCTAAGATCACTAATAATAAGATTAATGTTTCAAATCTTACTTCAGGTAATTATATTGGAAAAGTAACCTTGAAAAATGGGAAGACAGAGACAGTGAAATTGATCAAGCAATAATTCTCTTCCATAGAAACTTCTGAAAAAGCCGGCTTTTATGCTGGCTTTTTTCATAATTAACTCGACTAATTTCTTTATTAGTTTTAATTGAATTCTGTTAACATCTTCAAGTTGTTTTTATCTTCACGATGATTTCTTAAACTATCACAAACTTCGATAAGGCAAGGTTCATTGGTATGATTTTGTTATATTTGAAACCATAAAATAATTTTCAAATTAATGCACGAAAAAGAGTTACAAATAGAGGTAATGAGATCGATGGAAAAGAATATGGACGAGTTTATCGCATCCTATCTTACACCGATCGAAAAAATATGGCAACCTTCGGATTTCCTTCCGGACAGTTCAAGCGAAAATTTCAAATACGAAATCGAGGAACTGCAAACGTTTGCCAGAGAAATGCCTTATGACCTTTTCGTAACATTGATTGGCGATTGCATCACAGAAGAAGCATTGCCAACTTACGAATCGTGGTTGATGAACCTCGATGGCGTAAATCAAGAAAAAAACACAGGCTGGACCAAATGGATCAGAGCTTGGACGGCAGAAGAAAACCGTCACGGAGATCTTCTCGGAAAATATCTTTATCTCTGCGGTCGCGTGAATATGCGAGAGATGGAGATTACTACTCAACATTTGATCTCCGACGGTTTCGATATCGGAACGAGTTCAGATCCATATAAAAATTTCGTTTATACAAGTTTTCAGGAAACAGCAACCAATATTTCCCACAGAAGAGTTGGAACTTTGGCAAAACAATCGGGGAACAAAAAATTAGCACAAATGTGTGGCGTCATCGCAGCAGATGAAGCCAGACACGCCAAAGCTTACAAAGATTTTTCAGCAAGGATTTTCGAAATGGATGCCAGCGGAATGATGCTCGCCTTCGAAGATATGATGAAAAGGAAAATTGTAATGCCAGCACATTTGCTTAGAGAATCTGGACAAAAAGCAGGCGAACTTTGGGAACATTTTTCCGATGCAGCACAAAGAGCAATGGTTTATACAGCGCAAGATTACATCAATATTCTTTCTGACCTTTTGGATGAATGGAAAATCGATCAAATGAAAAACCTGAATGACCAAGCCGAAAGAGCCAGAGATTATCTTATGAAATTGCCAGATAGATTGCAAAGAATCTCAGACAGAATCAAAACGCCGGAACTGCCTTACAGTTTCAAATGGGTGAAAAGTTAAATAGAAAAATGCGCTGACAAGGCGTATTTTTTTTTTGAATTTATAATTTAAGTTTGGTTCTCAGTCCATTATAATTTGTCTATTTTCTTACCTCTACATTATTTGTATATTTGTAAACTTATTTTTTTTAATAACGATAATGATAAAAAGTAATAAAAAATTAGCAATCGATTTTGACGGAACTATCGTGGATGATGCTTATCCAGGTATTGGAAAGGCTAAAACATTTGCATTCGAAACACTGAAGAAGCTTCAAGGTGAAGGTTATAGATTGATACTTTGGACGTACAGACACGGTAAAGCTTTAGACGAAGCTGTAGAATTCTGCAGAAAAAACGGTTTGGAATTTTACGCCATCAACTCAAGTTTCGAAGGCGAAGTTTTCGATCAGGAAACACAATCCAGAAAATTGGATGCCGACCTTTTCATAGATGATAGAAATCTTGGCGGATTCCCAGGTTGGGGCGAAATCTACCAGATCATCAATGAAAAAATAGAATTCCAAGTGGCAGGAGGCGAAGTTCACGCTTACTCCAAAATGAAAAAGGAAAAAAAGAAAGGCTTATTCTGGTAAACAGAGAAGATACAAGAATAAAGGCAAAAGATTCAAGGGAAAAAATGACTGATTAATAATGAGAGAAAATGATTTACTTCAGCGTACATTTATTTTTGGAGTCAATTGTTTGAAGTTTCTAAAGACTTTGCCAAGTTCTTACGAAATAAATGTCATAAAGGTTCAGCTTTCTAAATCTTCAACTTCCATTGGCGCAAACTATGAAGAATCTCAAGCTGGTTCTTCAAAAGCAGATTTTAGAAATAAAATTAGAATTTCCTTGAGGGAAGCCAGAGAAGCAAATTATTGGCTTAGAATAGTTAAAGCCTTAGAAATTTCTGATAATCCAGAACTTCCAGAACTTTTGCAAGAAAGTCTTGAACTTAAAAATATTTTAGGCGCAATTTTAAATAAAACAAAAACAGATAATTAAAAAATAAAATAGTTTATAAGAAATGAGATAGTGTATCTTTTTACTTTTATCTTGATTCTTGCAATTTGTTTCTTTTTACTTTTATCTTGATTCTTATTAGTATGATTCAACTCAAAACAATAGAGGAGCTTCGGTTGATGAAGCAAAGTGCACGATTGGTTTCCCAGACTTTGGGAATGTTGGCGAAAGAAATTAAACCGGGCGTTACAACCTTACATCTTGACAAATTAGCTTACGATTTTATCAAAGATCACGGCGCAGAACCTGCATTTTTAGGTTATGGCGGATTTCCTGCTTCACTTTGTATTTCACCGAATGACCAAGTTGTTCACGGCATTCCAAACACAGAACCTGTGAAAGAAGGAACGGTTTTGTCCGTGGATTGCGGTGTTTTCTGGAATGGTTTCGTGGGCGATCACGCTTACACTTTTGAAGTAGGCGAGGTCTCTGCTGAGGTCAAGAAACTATTGAGAGTTACGAAAGAATCTTTGTACAAAGGAATCGAGCAGTGTGTGAGAGGAAAACGTGTGGGTGATATTTCCAACGCGATCCAAAAACATTGTGAAAAAGAAGGTTATGGCGTTGTCCGCGAATTGGTTGGACACGGCGTTGGCAGAAAAATGCACGAAGATCCACAAGTTCCAAACTACGGAAAACCAGGAAGCGGAAAAGTCCTAAAAGACGGAATTGCGCTTGCCATCGAGCCAATGATCAACCTTGGAACTGAGAAAGTTAAGTTTCATAATGATGGCTGGACGGTGACGACTTTGGACAACAAAACATCTGCGCATTTCGAACACGATGTTTGTATCATCAATGGAAAACCGGTTTTGCTTTCTACTTTTGATTATATCTACGAAGCATTGGGAATCAAATCGGATGAGGAAAAAGCGTTTCAGCTGGATTTTTAATTAATGAAAAAATTCACCAAATTTCTACTCAATAAAATCCCAAGACCAATGCTTATTAATCTGAGCATTTTTTTACGTCCCTTGATTGTTTTATTTTTCAAAGGTGATAATTTTACAGATCCTATTGATGGGAAATCTTATCGCAAATTTTTACCATACGGCTACGGAAAACAACGTGCGAATGCACTTTCTCCAGGAACTTTGTCATTGGAGAGGCACCGCCAAATGTGGCTTTACCTTCAAAATGAAACTGACTTTTTCACAGCGAAACTAAAAGTTCTTCATATCGCTCCAGAACAGGAATTTCTGAGGAAATTCAAAAAAATGAAAAATATGGATTACACTTCCGCCGACCTTTTTTCACCGATTGTGGATGTGAAAGCGGATATTTTGGATTTGCCTTTCGAAGATAATACTTACGATGTCATCATTTGCAACCACGTTTTGGAACACATCATCGATGACAGAAAAGCGATGTCAGAACTTTATCGCGTGATGAAACCAAACGGTTGGGGAATCGTGCAAGTTCCGATGAAAAATTCTTTGGAAACCACTTACGAAGATTTCACAATCACTGATCCGAAAGAACGTCAAAAACATTTTGGACAGTACGACCACGTTCGTTGGTATGGAATGGATTATTTTGACCGTTTGAAAAGTGTTGGCTTCGAGGCTGATATCAATTTCTATTCTCAAAAATTCTCAGAAACGGAAATCAAAAGATTTGGATTGAATAAGAATGAGATTCTTCCTGTGGTAAGGAAATAATTAATTTGATAAGCTTTGTTGATGTTTTTTAATTCTAATAATTATTGCAATTTTATATAGAATTATGAAAAGACTAAGTGGAATTATAAATCCTAAATAATTATAGTTTTCAATTGAAATAGCGAGAATTCTCTTAATTACGGGTGAGATTAGGAATACAAAACTTATCAAATAAAAAACAATTTCTTTTTTCAATGTTTTTGGATTTGGTTTTACAAGTTGCATAAACAAACCAATTATACCTAAAATTGCAAAAATATTATCCGAATTTCCAAAATCAAATATGGTAAAAATTAACCAGATAATAAGCGGGATTGGACTCATCCATCCCATTAGTATGATGAATGAATAGAAAAACAGTGAAGCATATCTTAATTTGTTGAACATATTATTTTTTAAATTATAAACTATTTTTCGGTTAGAAATTTATATTTGTTGACGAAATAATCAAAAATTCCGACACTCAAATAGTAAACGCCTCCGAAAATCATATTCATCAAAATATCATTGTCATCAAATAACAAATAGGAGAGAGATATGATTAATATGAAAAACCACAACAGCAATTTTCCTGCATAAACGCTCGCGAATCTCGCAATCATTTCCTCATCTCTAACTGCTTGGGATTGAATCAGACATTGAATCAGAATAACCAAATAGCCACACAAAAGTTCCTCTTGCTCAAATAAATCAAAGGTGTAGAAGTACAAAACCGGACCGGACAAGACTAATCCGAAAATCAAAAATTTGAGAAACATACTGGCCTTTGTCATTTTCGAAAAAATCAGAATCGAGAAGATGAAAAGCGGATAAACCAAAAATACAGAATAAAGCGCATATTTATAAATAAGAAGCTGAGGTGTTTCCACGCCATCCGAAATCAAAAATAGCCTAAAGTAGAGTAACGATAAGTAGAGGGAATTGAGGCTGAAGAGGATTGGGAGTGGTTTGTTTTTATTAATTGTTCCAGCCGTAAGATTTCCATTTTTTTTCTTCATTATAATATTTTTCTGAAATTAAAAATCCTCTATTATATTGGACAATAAAGCCATTGTTCTTTAATTTGTGATATTCGATTCCAAAATTTGTAGTTGGTATCGAAGTTATGATAATTTCTTTTGCTTCAATTTTCTTAATGATAATGTTACTTCTAAATCTTTGAATTCTATCAACAGTGAAGGTCGAGATTAGTTGTGAAATTAAGAAAATAGGAAGGAGTGAGAGAAGAACTGTTGATTTTTTTTTAATACTTCTTTTTTATATTCAATGAGATTGAAAATGAAATTGACTATTGAAATAAACAAAATCGTAGCGAAAGGAATTATTAAGAAAAACATTTGAATTATAACAGCATAATCTATAAATTGTGTAATAGTTCCGAGAATTATAATAATGCATATGAAATATTTCAAATTAATTTTCATTTGCTGAGTTTTAAAAATTTTACCAATCTCAAATATCCAATTAAATTTTGATTTTCCAAATTACTTCACAGTGCAATTTTTCAGTAAAAATATTCATAAGTAAAAATGGTAATCATTTCCGTAATCCAGGTAAGTGGTTTGTGAAAATTAGAACATAGTTTTGTTACGAGCAAGTTTATCAAGATCAAAGATAAATATTGAAGTCAATTTTATGATGTTGTAATCAGGATTTATCTTATAATTAAAGTTAAAATCTAAAAAGTGTTTCAAACATTTGTTTGATAGCAATGTGTTAAATATTCATTAAAATTATTTTTTAACTTATTGAAAGTCAATTGTCATAGTTTTGTTGATTATATTTGATAGATTTTATTATTATATAAATAACGTGTAAGTTGTATTTAATCAATAAATTTGAACGTTTGTTTGAAAACATATCTAAAAAATTAGTATTTATGAGGAATATCGCGCTTAGCTTTTTTGTTGTTTTAGGTCTTTTGACTTCTTGTTCCAAGTCAGAAAACAAAGACGAGAAAAAAGAATTACCGCCTCAACCATATCAATATATCGTTGCAAAAAGTGGTCCCGCTGAAAATTTGACACAATATCCTGCCAGATTGGAGGGTGTAGAAAACGTAGAAATTCGTCCGAAAATAGACGGTTTCGTGGAAAAAATCTACATAGACGAAGGTAGCCAGGTAAGCAAAGGGCAATTACTTTTCCTCATCAGAAATCCTCAATACGAGCAGTCGGTTTTAGCTGCCCAGGCTACGATGAATAGCGCAAGAGCTGCGGTTGCTACTGCGCAGATGCAAGTTACAAAAACCAAACCTTTGGTTGATAAGAAAATTATTTCAGCTTACGAATTACAATCCGCGGAATTGGCGCTTAAATCTGCAAAAGCATCTTTGGCAGAAACGCAAGCTCAGTTGACCAATGCGCAAGTAAATCAAGGTTATACGAAACTTTACAGCCCAGTGAGTGGTGTAGTTGGAACATTGCCTTACAAAGCGGGAAGTTATATCAGCACAGCTACAGCGCAGCCGTTGACAACCGTTTCAAATGTTTCAAAGATATTCGCTTATTTTTCAATTAATGAAAAACAACAATTGGATTTCTTCAAACATTCCGAAGGCGCAACCATCAAAGAAAAATTGAAAAATTCACCTTTAGTAGATTTGATTTTGTCAGACGGAAGCAAATATGACGAAAAAGGAAAGATTGAATCAATCAGTGGATTGGTTGATCCAAATACAGGTTCTTTCTCTATGAGAGCAACATTTGCAAATACAAAAGGTTTGCTCAGAAGCGGTTACAGTGCAACGGTTCAATTGCCAAACAATATGGAAAATGTAATCATCGTTCCGCAAGCGGCAACTTACGAACTTCAAGGGAAATTTTTCGTTTACCTGATTGGAGCGGAGAACAAAGTGAAATCTGCAGAAATTAAAGTTCAGGATTTGCCAGACGGATTGACTTACGCTGTGACTTCCGGACTGAAAGCTGGTGACAAAGTGGTTGTAGAAGGTGTTGGACTTTTGAAAGATGAAACAGTCGTGGTTCCGAAAGAAACGACTTTGCAAAATGTCATCAACAAAAAATAGTCTTCCAAATTATTTTATTAATGTCAAAAGTGAGGATTTGAAAGCTTTTAATTTTGAAAGTCTTTTTTCCTTCATCTTTTTTCTTTTAGTCTAAAAATGTATGTTTAAAAAATTTATAGAACGTCCGGTACTATCCACCGTTATTTCCATCATCATCGTGATCCTTGGTGTGTTGGGAATCGTGACTTTGCCGGTTTCTCAATATCCAGATATCGCGCCTCCAACGGTAGTGGTGAACACAAGTTACCAAGGTGCGAATGCCGATGTAATCCTGAAAAGTGTGATTGTTCCTCTCGAGGAGCAGATCAATGGTGTGGAAGGAATGACGTACATGACATCTTCTGCGACCAACGACGGTTCGGGATCGGTGACGGTTTATTTCAAACAAGGTGTTGATCCGGATATCGCTGCGGTAAACGTTCAAAACAGGGTTTCCAGAGCGAATTCGCTTTTGCCGAGAGAAGTAACGCAGGCCGGAGTTACCGTTTTGAAAAGACAAAGTTCCAACGTATTGATCTTCTCGCTCTACAGTGAGAATCCTGCGTATGATATGACTTTCCTTCAAAATTATACCAACATCAATATCGTTCCTCAGATCAAAAGGGTAACGGGAGTTGGTGATGTTACGGTTTTTGGATCAAAGGATTACTCGATCAGAATTTGGTTGGATCCAAACAAAATGGCTTCTTACGGACTTGTTCCATCGGATATCAGTACGCTTTTGGCTGAACAAAATATCGAGGCGGCACCTGGAAGTTTAGGGGACGAAAGTAACCAGAGTTTCCGATACACTTTAAAATATAAAGGACGATTAACTGAGATTCCAGAATTCGATAATATCATAATCAAAGCCACTGAGAACGGACAAACCTTGAAACTGAAAGATGTTGCAAGAGTTGAGCTTGGTGCGCAAGATTACACAGGAACCAGTGTGACAGACGGAAGTCCTTCTATTGGTATGGCGGTTGCACAAACAGCAGGTTCCAATGCGCAGGACGTTATCAACCAATCGATTGCGGTTCTTGATAAAGCACAAGAATCATTTCCGAAAGGTGTGAAATATGTTGCGCTTGTCAACGCTAACGACTTTTTGGATGCGTCTATCGAGAAAGTGATTCATACTTTGTTTGAGGCGTTTATCCTCGTATTTATCGTGGTTTTCTTGTTCCTGCAAGATTGGCGTTCAACTTTGATTCCAGCGATTTCGGTTCCGGTAGCCATTGTGGGAACGTTTTTCTTTCTAAGTATTTTTGGATTTACAATCAATCTATTAACGCTTTTCGCCTTGATTTTAGCGGTAGGAATTGTTGTGGATGATGCAATTGTAGTCGTAGAAGCCGTTCACAGTAAATTGGAAAATGGCGAGAAATCACCACTTCGAGCTTCCGTGAATGCAATGGATGAGATCAGTGGCGCGATTATCAGTATTACTTTGGTAATGGCGGCGGTTTTCATTCCTGTGAGTTTTATCTCCGGTTCTGCTGGGGTTTTCTACAAACAATTTGGATTGACATTAGCAATCTCTATTATATTATCCGCCGTAAATGCCTTGACATTGAGTCCAGCTTTATGTGCGATTTTCCTTAAGCCTCATTCTCACGAAGAAAAGAAAAAGAATTTCTTGGAAAGGTTTTTTACCAATTTCAACATCATTTTTGATGCAATGGTAAAACGTTATACACGAGGAATTTTATTTTTATTAAGAAAAAAATGGATGGCCTTCGCAGGTCTGGCAGTTTTCGCTGGAATCTTTGTTTGGTTAATGAACACGACGCCTAAATCCTTCGTTCCAAGTGAAGATATGGGTGGGATTTTTATGGATATCTCGCTTCCAATCGGTTCCAATGAGAATCGGACGAGAGAAGTGATGCAGAAAGTGGAAGACATCGTCAAAAAACAACCGGAAGTTTTACATATCTTCAAAGTTTCTGGTCGAGGAATGATCAGTGGAAGTGGTTCTAACAACGGAATGCTCATCGTAAAACTGAAAGACTGGAAAGACAGAACAGATAAAGGAACCGACTTGCAATCTTTCGTTGCGAGGATGTACAAAGAAACTGCAGGAATCAAGGATGCAAAGATGACTTTCTTCGGAAGGCCAACCTTGCAAGGTTTTGGTAATGCCGCAGGTTTCGAAATGCAAATCCAAGATCAGAAAGGTGGAAGCATCGCCGACCTTACAAAAGTGACCAATGATTTCATCGATAAAATGAATCAGCAACCGGATATCCAAAGAACATTTACCTCTTTCAATCCGAATTATCCGCAATATATGATTGATATTGATATCGCTGCAACCAAAGCTGCAGGATTCACCATCAATGATATTTTGACGACGATGCAAGGTTATTATGGTGGTGTTTACGCTTCGAATGTCAATCTTTTTGGGAAGCAATATCGTGTAATTTATCAAGCACCTTTCGAGGATAGAGAAAATCTGGAGAGTTTCAATATGATCCAAGTTCGAAATTCAAATGGCGAAATGGCACCATTAAGCAGATTCATTACCGCAAGAAAAGTTTATGGTCCACAAGCAATTGGCCGATTTAATCTATTTACGGCCATCTCTCTGAACGGAACACCAAATCCTGGTTTCTCTTCTGGAGACGCAATCAACACTGTGGAAAGAGTCGCAAAAGAAACCTTGCCACAAGGTTACGGCTACGAATTTTCTGGATTGACGAGAGAGGAAGTTACCGCAGGAGGACAAACCGTTTACATTTTTATTTTATGTTGTGTTTTCGTTTATTTCCTTTTGGCAGCACAGTATGAGAGTTATATTCTACCATTTGCAGTAATGTTGTCGTTGCCGGTTGGTTTGGCAGGCGTAATGATGTTCAGCAGCTGGATTGGAGGTTCTAATAATATCTATACTCAGATTTCACTGATTATGTTGATTGGACTCTTGGCGAAAAATGCGATCCTAATTGTTGAATTTGCCCTCGATGCCAGGAGAAAAGGTTACACAATTGCCCACGCAGCAATTAGTGGTGCTAAACAAAGACTTCGTCCGATTTTGATGACTTCATTTGCATTTATTTTCGGATTGATTCCTTTGGCGATTTCTACAGGAGCAGGAGCGGTTGGTAACCAATCCATCGGAATTGGAGCGATTGGAGGGATGTTGTTCGGAACTATTTTCGGTGTGTTTTTTATTCCGATTTTGTTCGCTGTCTTTATGTATTTGCAAGAAAAGGTCAGTAGCAAAAAAGTCTCTAATAAATATGAAGGCGAACTTAGCGAATAACCAAAATTGAGAAAAATGAAACGCAAAGCGTTCCATATGACCTCTTAAAAATTAAATCTAACAGATGAAATTAAAAAATCTAATCATATTAGCAGGTGTCGCTGGTTTCTTTTACTCTTGTAAAGTCACGGATACTTACAAAAACCCTGAGGTTGAGCAAAGCCGGCAAGATAATCTCTTCCGTCAAAAAACCAACAACGATAGTATCTCTGTCGCAAATGTAGCTTGGAAGAATATTTTTACAGATGAAAAACTTCAAGGGATTATTAATAAAACCATTCAGAACAATCTGGATTTAAAAATAGCAATTACCAGGATTCAAGAGGCCAGTGCCGTTTTCAAACAATCCAAGTTGCAAAATCTCCCAAGTCTGGATGGTGTTGCTTCTATCACGGAAACTAAAAATAGTGGTGCAGCACAAGGTGGTAATTTTGTAATGCCAGATTTATTGGTTTACAGATTAGGGATTTCCACAGGTTGGGAAATTGATGTTTGGGGAAGAATAAAATCTATGAAAAGGTCTGCTTATGCAGGATTTCTTCAGACTGATGCAGCAAGAAGAGCAGTTCAGACGCAAATGGTCGCGCAAGCTGCCAGTTTATATTTTCAATTGATTTCTTTGGATAAACAATTGGAAATCACAAAACAAACCATCGAACTTCGTAAACAAGATGTGGAAACTGTCGAGCTTTTGATGGATGCCGCTTATTTGACCGGAGCAGACGTGGAGCAGAGCAAGGCCAATCTTTATTCTGCACAGTTGACGGTTCCAGATTTGGAATTACAGATCCAACAGACAGAAAATGCCTTGACTATTTTGATGAATGATAATCCACATTCAATTGAGAGAAATTCCATCGATTCCCAAGTCGTTTACACAGATTTGAAAACTGGAGTTCCAGCATCGTTACTGAAAAACCGTCCAGATGTTCAAGCTGCAGAATTGACTTTCCGCCAAGCTTTCGAAAACAAAAATATGGCAATGGCACAGGTTTATCCTACCATTAGCATTACCGGAACTTTAGGCTTATCGTCCAGAACATTGGAAAGTTTCTTTACCAATTCCTTATTTTATACACTTGGTGGAACTGTAACCCAGAATATTTTTCAAATGGGAACCAGAAAAGCACAAGTGAGAATAATGGAAGCCCGAAAAATGAATGCTTATTATACATTTGAAAAGACTTTGTTAACAGCAGGCTCTGAAGTTTCCAACTCGTTGCTTTCATATCAAAAAGCAAAAGAAAAAGAAACCACGAGACAATTGCAGATCCAATCTTTGGAAAAAGCATTGGAATTCAACAAAGAATTGTTAACGTATTCATCTAATGTGAATTATGTGAATGTTTTGACTGCGGAACAAGCTTTGCTCCAAGCAAGACTTTCCGGAGTGAATGATAAGTTACAACAATTACAAGCCGTCACAGAGTTCTATCGTGCACTCGGAGGCGGACAATTTTAGACACCAAATTTTAAATCATATTTTAAAAGCCTGACAATTTTTGTTGGGTTTTTATTTTATTTAATGTCGGCGTATCAAAAAAATCCTTAGTTTGGTATTATTAAAAAAATACAATCTATGAGCAAATTTTCAATTGAAGCTTTCGTCAACGAAACCAAAGAAAATCCACACGAAAGAGACTATTTCGAGTTGGAAAAACCAGAACTTCTGGAAATCAATCTTAGTAACCAAGCCGTTTGGACAAAGGCAGGAAGTATGGTTGGCTACGTCGGAAACATCAATTTCGAAAGACAAGGAATGCTTTCCGGCGGACTGGGAAATCTTCTGAAAAAAGCAATTTCGGGCGAAGGCACAAAACTGATGAAAGCCGAAGGAACCGGCAGATTGTACGTTGCAGACAACGGCAAAAAAGTAAGAATTCTGCACCTAGACAACGAATCAATCTCAGTCAACGGAAACGACATTTTAGCGCACGACCAAAGCATCAAAAGCGACATCAAAATGCTAAAAAGCATCGCAGGCGTAATGGCAGGCGGACTTTTCCAAGTCAAGTTGAGCGGAACCGGTCACATCGCCATCACCACGCACGGACATCCTTTGACGCTTCTGGTAACGCCAGACGCACCAGTTTTCACAGATCCCAATGCAACAGTTGCGTGGTCCGGAAACCTGACGCCAGAACTTAAAACCAACGTTTCCCTCAAAAGCCTCATCGGCAGAGGAAGTGGCGAAGAATTCCAAATGAAATTTGCTGGTAGCGGTTGGGTTTTGATCCAGCCTTACGAGGAAGTTTACGTCGTAACAAAATAAATATTTAGGAGCTTAATCCCGCTATCCACTATTACTCCTCGCGCCAAGGCTAAATCCATATTTTGCTGTGGGGTAACCGTTACTATCGGGGCTATGAGATACTAAAACCTCAGACGATTGGTCTGAGGTTTTTATGTTTTTTAATAATATTTGATGAGTGATAACGTCCTTGCGAATCTTAAAAGCAATCACATTTATCAAAAATCTTTGCGCGCTTTGCGTTTAAAAATCATCCATAATTCCACAAAACACTAAATTTGTCCAATGTCCGCTTTAGAAAAATTCGGGGTCGAGATTTTTACGCAACACAATATCTTTGAAAGAATCTCCGCCGACAAACCTTTCCGTCCCGATAATCCTGCTTTTATCTTTATTAAAAGTGGTTCTATCAAACTGCGACAGCATTTCAGCGACCTCGAGCTGTCTGCCAATATGTTTATGGTGACCGACCCGCAGACGGTCTACGAACTCATTTCCGTGAGCGATGATTTCCAGTCGAGGATGGTTTCTTACAAACGGGAATTTATTTCGGCTTTGTCTTTGAAATTCAATCGTTTGATTACCTATCGATATTTTCGACAGCAGATGAATGTAGGCGTTCCTTTTCATCAGGATGATATGAATGTGGTATGGAAAAGCGTCAATTTTTTAAAATACATTCTGGATTCTCAGACAGAAATGACCTATAAAAAAGAAATGGTGGAGCATCTCTTCTCGGTTTTCTGCTATCAAATGGCCGGAATCATTGGCAGTGAAGACAATACTGCTATGAATCAAATGTCAAGACAAGAGGAAATTGTTTTCATTTTTCTCAATGATTTGGCTTCTCATCATCATAATGATAGAACGGTAGAATTCTATGCCGAGCGCCAATCGATTACAACCAGACATCTTTCATCAGTTGTAAAAACCATTACGGGAAAGTCGGCGAGTCAGATTATTGCTTTGATTGTAATCAATGAGGCTAAAGTATTATTAAACTCTTCTAAAAAGCCTGTTTCAGAGATTTCTACAATTCTTGGCTTCAGCGATCAATATTCGTTTTCCCATTTTTTTAAAAAGCATTTGGAGGTGAGTCCTTCTCAATACCGACATCAGTTCGAAATTTGAAATCTTACATTTGAACATCTTTTTCCAAGTATCAAACATTTGTTTAATATTGCGTTCCTTGTAACTTTGCATCTGAAAACAAGGTACAATGACAAAAAACATAAAAACAGCACTATCACTCGTGATAGCTATTTTTCCTGCGCTGTTTTTTTCACAAGAAATAAAACAGATGACAGCGAACGAAGTTGCCGAACTGGCGCTTCAGAATCACTATCAATTAAAAGTTTCTGCGCAGAATGTCGATATTGCCAAACAGCAGATTGATATTACGAAACTTCAGAAACTTCCTACTATCACAGCATCTACCTCTCAATTCTATTTGGGGAATGTACTTGCGATTGACAAAGATTTCTCTAATTCTTCAACTATTCAAATGCCTAATTACGGAAGTACATACGGCGTTCAGGCAACGCAGTTGATTTTCAAAGGCGGATTGGTTAATAAATCCATCGAACTGGCTGGACTTCGCGAACAACTTTCTGAACTTGATTTAGAGAAGAATCAACAGGACGTAAAATTTTTGGTTATTTCAAATTATTTGGATGTTTATAAAATCATCAATCAACAATCGGTTTTCGACAATAACAAAAAACTGGCTCAACAGCGCTTGAAAAACATCAATGATTTTTATAAACAGGGAATGGTGACCAGAAACGAAGTCATCCGTGGTGAACTGGCGATTAAAAATCTTGACCAAAGCATTCTGACTTTAGCCAACAACCGGAAAATCCTTAATTATAATTTAAATATCGGCTTGGGATTGCCTGCCGATACAGAAATTATTCCGGTTGAAAATTTAGAAAATAAAGAAGCGGGAATCGGGATGGATTATTATTTGAATCTCGCGCACGAAACCAATCCACAATTGAAATCAGCAAAAACCAATATTGATGTGGCTGATAAAAATATCGAAATCATCAAAACTGATAAAATGCCAACGCTTTCCGGTTTTGGCGGTTACACAGTTCAGCGACCGATTACCAACAGAACGCCGGTTTTGGATATGTACGCGAATGGCTGGCAAGGCGGCGTTTCTTTGAGTTATAACATCGACAATCTTTACAAAACAAAAGAAAGACAGAAGTTGGGTGAAATTCAAAAAAACCAGGCGACCGACGCACTGACTTTGACACAGCAAAATATTGATATGACCGTGAACTCGGCTTATATTAAATATCAGGAGTCAATTCAGCAGGCGGAAATCTTAAACGATGCGAAAAGACTGGCTGAAGAAAACTATAAAATTACGGAAGCGAAATACCTCAATCAGTTGGCGGTTCAAGCCGAAATGATTGATGCGCAAAACCAAAAACTGCAATCTGAACTTGACTTTGCGAATGCGGAAATTAATGTTTTATATCAATATTATAATCTGTTGAAATCTACCGGGACGCTTTAATTCTTTATAACTGAAAATCAAAACAATGGAAAACAAGGAACAAAATACTCAGGATATACAGCCACAGCCGACCGTAAAACGCGTGGTTTCAGCTGCTGAAGCTAAGAAAAAACAAAACAGGAAAAATAAAATAAGAGCCATCATTTCAAACGTCATTGTTTTTGCGGTGATTGGTTTCGGATTATTCTGGCTGATTCGTCAGTACTTTCACATCGGTGACAAAACGTATACGGAGGCGGCTCAGGTGGAGGAGTTTATTAATCCAATCAACACCAGAGTTTCGGCTTATATCAAAGAAATAAAATTCATCGAACATCAGCAGGTGAAAAAAGGAGATACGTTAGCTATTTTGGACGATCGTGAAATTATCACGCAGCTCGGACAGGCAGAAGCAGCCTATCAAAACGCTTTGGCT
>RCUH01000476.1_pt1 | contig 41042 bp, 23 predicted proteins | sample 2166191 | NCBI WGS metagenome assembly RCUH01 (sample SAMN09932848, study PRJNA488358) | compost metagenome | feature: garden; material: soil; isolation source: compost soil in an enriched community after 214 h of incubation | place: Germany: Experimental Botanical Garden Goettingen | collected... | reverse complement strand
CGGGCTCATAACCCGAAGGTCATCAGTTCGAGTCTGGTCCCCGCTACCAAAAGGTTCGCAGCTTTTATAAGCTGAGGCAATCTTAAATGGCCCGTTCGTCTAGGGGTGAGGACGCCAGATTTTCATTCTGGAAACAGGGGTTCGATTCCCCTACGGGCTACGGAAGCCAATTACCGAGATGTTGAACGGTTAATAAGAGGCAAAGACATTTACAAACGGAGTTTTGTAAACATATAGTGCGGGGTGGAGCAGTTGGTAGCTCGTCGGGCTCATAACCCGAAGGTCATCAGTTCGAGTCTGGTCCCCGCTACCAAAAGGTAAGGCATAAGCAGCAATGTGAGTCGCTTTACTAAATGGCCCGCTCGTCTACCGGTTAGGACGCCAGATTTTCATTCTGGAAATAGGGGTTCGATTCCCCTGCGGGCTACGAAAAGCTCATCGAAAGATGAGCTTTTTTGCGTTTGAAGCTTTTTTGTCGGTATTTTTAAAGATGAAGCCGCAGTCAATTTATAAATGAGAAAGGATATTGATCAGGTTCCCAAAAGGGTCACGAGTGTAGAACCGCCGGACTCCCCAAGGTTCATTTGTCAGTTCATATATTATTGGAAAGCCCGCTTTCTTTATCCTTTTAAAGGCCTCATCTACATCATCCACTTCGATAGATAAATCCGGTGTCGTTGTACCAGATCCCCCTTGTGAGGCAAAGCTGATTTGGATATTCATTGACGTTTCATGAGATCCGTATGTTCTGATCCAGCCATGATCCATCAAATGCTCAAGTCCTAAAATATCCTGATAAAAGGTTTTTGCCAAAGCTACATCTGGCGTATTAACATTCATTACTATGCGTTTAACTTTCATAAAAGGGGTTTTCGTTTCTTCTAGCGTTATTTGGTGATTTTTGAAATCTAAAACACTTTTTCATATTCGGCCTTGCCTAAAGATACCGGTATTTCAAAATGAAATATCAAAAAGTATCAAAAATTGATGCTATGCCAAATTAAATAATCCCGTTGGGTTTCGCTCTGGTTCTAGTTAAAGGAATTTAATTCACGGTGTGTTAACGGATATTACTCGGATGCTAGTCGGCCCCACCCGAGCAGTATCCGAGTAATATCCGCTTATAAGCCGTTTGTCCTATACTTGTCCTATACTGGAATAAGTAACTTTTCTGCAATGGGGCCGGTATTTTAAGTTCTAAGGTTCAGCATTTTCTTTTTTATATAGATTCAGTAAAAATCTTTATTATTGCTATCTGTATTGAATTCAGCTTTTTCATTTTGTGTTGTGTAAATTTGTTTAATTGACTTCAAGTCCATTAAACATGGTAAAAAGCTGAATAAATCCCTTTTGTCTAAAACAATATGCCTGTTTTTTTTATTTAACCTTAAACCAACTAGTTAATTGTTCATCTTTATTTAATGTTATTATGAAAAACTCAGCCCTTTATTTGTCATTTTTGGCCTTGCCATTATTGTTTAGTTGCAATCAGGATGCTCAAAAAAATAAGGAATTGAAGGATAGTTTAGCTGCTGTAGCAAAGGGTTTAGCCCCTAAGGAATGTTATATGGCCATTGATGCAACGGATACGGCAAGGATGACAATTAGACCTGAACTGAATGATAAGGTAACAGGAGATCTTGTGATCAATTATAAAGAAAAAGGGAAGAATGATGGATCTTTTGTAGGTGCATATAAGGGTGACACCTTGTTTGTAGATTATACGTTCAAGATTGGTACGACAAATAAAACTGTTTATAAAAATCCATTGGCTTTTTTAAAGAAAGACGGTAAACTGATCTTAGGTGTTGGGCAGATAGAAACAAGCGTAGGTAAGTCTTATTTTGTAAAAGGAAAACCAATTAGTTTTGATAAAGGTAGATTTACATTTGCTACTGTAGATTGTAAAGAATAACCATTAGTTTACGATCTGAACAACAACCCTGCAATCGGCCTGCCAGCACGTTTTGTTTGATACATAAAGAATAGACCTGTCGCTAAAAGTCCGATGAGGCCAGCGATGCAAACAGCCAGTCTAGGTCCAAATGCATGTGCTCCCCAGCCAATCAATAAGCTACCAATTGGAATCATTCCCTGATACGCCATTACATAATAGCTAATCGCTCTACCTCTCATTTCGGGAATAGCATGAGTCTGGATGTACGTATTGATCGAAGAGGTTTGAGCCATCATACCAATCCCGCTTAAGGTCATAAATACCAATGCAATTGGTAGTACGCTGGAGTAAGACATAAAGACCAGGCTTAATCCGAATATGGCACTCGCAATAATTGTGATTTTCATGAGCGGTTTGGCCGATTTTAAGTTGGCCAGATACATCGCGGATACTACAGATCCTAAACCAGCTGCACTTTCGAACCAGCTGAAAGTTCCGGCGTTGCCATGAAACAAGTCCTTCGCAAAAATGGGCATTAAGGTATTGAATGGGATCACAAACAAACTGCTAATTCCGATCATCACAATCATACTGCTCAAATCTTTATCGCTGGATATGTATTTAAAACCATCTTCAAGCTCTCTCCAAATGCTTTTTTGAGCATGTGGAATTACAGTAAGGTTCAGTTTCATCATCAATAGACAGATGAGTACTGGAACATAGCTCACAAAGTTGCCCACAAAACAAAAGTCTTCGCCAAAAGTACTCAGGATAACACCGGCGATTGCAGGGCCTATAATTCTGGCCAGATTTGCCATGGTCGAATTGAGCGCTATGGCGTTAGGTAAGTCGGCTTTATCCTCCACCATTTCGACCATAAGCGATTGTCGACAAGTCACATCAAACGCATTAATGATTCCTTGAAGCAGACTTAAACCTATAATAATAGGAATGTTGTAAAACTTGAAATATATGATCGCGGCCAATGCACCAGCCTGCATCATAGAGATGACCTGAGTAATCAGCAAGATTTTGTATTTGTTGTTTCTATCTATTAAACTCCCGGCATAAGGCGACAGAATTAAAGAGGGGATAAGGCTAACAAAGGCAACGAGTCCCAATAACATGGCCGAATCTGTTAGTCTGTACACCAGCCAGCTTACCGCCGTCTTCTGCATCCAGGTTCCGATAAGGGAAATGGATTGTCCGTAAAAGAAGAGTTTAAAATTGCGGTACTTTAATGATCTGAACATGGGATACTATATATAAGATTAATGTGCTACAAATTTCGGTATAAGATTTAAAGTGGTAAAATTGATTGTTTTAATGATATTGATTAGTTTTAACGATTGATAAATCTCAGGCAATGGAAATAAGACAAATCAATTATTTCATCAAAGCGGCTGAAATGCTCCACTTTACTGAAGCGGCTGCCGCGTGTTTTGTAACACAGTCAACCCTCTCTCAGCAAATCAAACAATTAGAAGAGGAACTAGGGATGATGTTGTTCGACCGGATAGGGAAGCATGTGCATCTGACTGAGGCTGGCGGGGTGTTTTTGAATCATGCCCGACAAATTGTGTTGGATGTGAAGAAATCTAAACAAGCCATCTTCGAGTTAAATAACCTGGTTATTGGCGAACTAAGAATAGGGGTTACTTCGGCATTTAGTTCTGTGTTGTTGCCGGCACTGGCGCCATTTTCTGCTAAATATCCTGGGACTAAAATAATAGTAGAGTATGGTACTGCGGCAGAGTTGGAGTCTAAATTAAAACAGGCCGAACTGGATGTACTCCTTGCTTTTCACGAGCAGACAGATAGCGATGATGCCAGTCTGGAAATGGAACATCTTTTTTCATCGAGAATCATGATGGTGGTATCGAAACATCATCCTCTGGCCAGTCTTGAAAAGATTTCTCTAGCCAACCTAGCCAAGGTAGAACTGATCTTGCCAAGTAAAGGCTTTAGCTCAAGGGATTTATTGGACGAGCTATTCCATAAAGCACATCTCGCTCCATTGATAAAAATAGAGATGAATAATATACATTCCTTGTTATCGTTAGTGGATGATGGCAGCTGGGCCACGATTCTAAATGAAAAGGCCCTAATCACTTGGGAAAACTTGGTAGCAATCCCGATATCCGGTAAAGAATATTACAAGCAAGCCTTTATTTTATGGCAAAAAGGAGGGTACAGAAAGAAATCGGCAACCCTCTTTATTCATGAATTAATTGAGACACTACAACTTGGGAAAACCTGATGAACTCATTCCTGATTGCTTAAAGGATGGTAGTTTGGTCGGCGATTTGTCCCATTGGTCTTTAAAGTAAACGATGTTGTCAGCAATAACATCCGATGAGTTTTTAAGCTTAATGACAACAGGATTGTCATTGGCCTGAACCATTTTTAAATCAGATAGCTTTGCTCCAATTACATCATCCAGGAACATGGCGTACCTGCTGTCGCGCTTTTCATAATTGAATGAACTGTTTTTTACAGTAAACCCATTAACATGGCGCGCCCATATTCCATAAGAAGGTTGAACTTTTAGGTTTCCTACATTGTATTGGCCAACACCCAATTCTGGCGCCAGATTGGTCGTGTCCGAAGCAGGGTTTCCACCTTTTACCAATACATGCACATCATTAAATACGATGTTTTTGATATAGCCCGTATGCAGTCCGTTGGGTAACTTAAAATCAAGTCCGCCCGCAACCGTTTCTATATCTGGTAATTTATAACCTGCAATGATTGGGGTAGCTTTATCCTGTGTACCATCATAAGCCTTCCAGCGGCCATTTTTACCACCGTATGAACTTCCACCATACACCTCAAAAATATCTATCCCATTAAGTATAATATTCTCCACCTTACCTATGCTCACATTCTTAACCAGCAATTCATCGTGTTTTATTCCATTTTCCATAAAAGCATATCTACCTACAGTAGCACCCAAAATGCGAGCACGGTTAGATATGGAAATAAAGAAAGGCGCTCTGGTTCTATACATCTGAGAGCGGGAATGTAGTTTTCCTGTATGGCCACAATTTAAGTGAATGTCGCTGATATGCGCACCGTCATTGGTCGAAATAGAAAAACCCGCCTTGTTTGCGCCAAGCACATAGATGTTGTCCACACAAATGTCCTTAATGTCGTCTGCCGTTTCTGAACCGATTTGAAACAAGTTACAATTTGTATCACCGATAATGTTGCGCACTTTATAATTCCTTGCCGGACGAGTGAAGCCCAAAGAACAATCAGAGCCCGGTTTTATGAGGTCATCAGAACTTACCTTCGAGTAAATATTGGTCGCCGTAACATTGTTGCAACCCATAAAATCATAAATGTCGCGGGCATTCCCCTGGTTTGCTTTGCCAAAATAAGTATCGTGCACATTGATGTTGTCTGTGCCTGTAGCCAGCAAAGCAAAGTGGCCGGCGCGATCAATTCTTAACATGTTACTCACATCAACAATTTTTGAGTTGTCTTTAGCAATATAATAGGGTTCATCTTTTTTAGGATCATACCACAGGTCTTCGGGACGGTATATACCACCAATTTCCAGATTCGTACATAGTTTCAACGTAAACATTTTATCAGCGCGATTATCTGGCGCATTGTTCATTACTTTATCGCTATTCACCAGATTCCCGTTACCCGTAATCAAACCATTACCAATGATTTTTACATTGTCCAGCCGCTCCCCAAAAAACATGGTGTTTCGAAAATAATGATGGCCAACATCCTGTTTTGTAAGGTAATTTTCTGGATCAGCATAGGGGCCAGCGTCAGTAGGCGAGAGTCCGGAACGATATTTCTTATCACTAAACCAACTAGCTTCAGGAGCATCGGCCCCTTTAATGGCGCTAATGGTAGCTTCTTTATCCACAAACAAATAAACATTACTTTTTAAATGGACTGTCCGCACATGATAAACCCCAGTACTAAATAAAAGCGTACCACCATCCATTTTATTTAATGAATCAATTGCATCATTGATCCCTTGTGTATCATCCGTACTGCCATCACCCTTTACCCCAAAATTTTTAACATCTACTTTCCCCGAATAGAATTTGAGCACATTAGATAAACCCTTATTTGGGCCATCCTTAACATTAAGTTTAAAGGTATATAATTTTTTAGGTGATAAACCCGACACCATAGCCGTTCCTTTTTTAGCATCAATCACAGCCGAAGCTGCGGTCCAGCTTTTACCATTATCCACAGATTGCATAATCGCAACATTTTTGATGTCGGCATTGATACCCCATTTAAAACCAACAGTAGTATAGGTAGTTGGTGTTTCTTTATACTGAAGATCCCTGTTTACAACCCTTTCAAAGCTCGAAACCGGATTGGTTACTACTAATGTTGCACAAGCGGAGCCGGTAGCCGGACTGGTTAAAATCTCAGGCTTGGCCGTTGTATAGGACCCACTAAATGCATATTTTCCTGCTCTGTTTAATTTTACATTTTCAATCGTAAGCTTAAGATCTGGCCCATTCGATGGTCTCAAATCCAGGTTGCTAAAGGTAAGGATTGAACCTCCGTCAGCGGATTTGCTAATGGTTGCAGTTCCAACTTTCGAGTAGGAATAAGCACCACCAACACGACCAATAGACTGTGTTGCTAAATCTTTTAATTTGACTGTACCACGTCCAATTACATTAACGGTGGTATTGTTTAGAGTAACCTCAATGCCGGCAGGCAAAAAGAGCTGCACCGTAGCATTAGGCGTTCTTTGGCCTGCGCTAAAATAAAGTGTCAAGCCATTACTGGTATTTACAGTGGTCTGCTCACTCTGTAAGTAAAGCCGTCCAGCTACGGCCATTGGTTTTACTACAATTTGATAGGTTTTTGTCGCTTTTCCATCCTCAGCAGTTACCATAAGCAAATCACCATTTACCAACTCCCCATCTTCTTTTGTCCTTCTATCCTTATCCGTAATCCTATACTTCTGAGAAGATCCATCTTTCGATTTCAGCTGCAGCGGAAGCTGTTTCGCAGTAATTTTTGTAGAAACCAAACCTTTATCCTCTGGGGTATCTACCGTGAATAAATAAGTGCTCCCGGCAACAATAACCAATCGATCATTCGTTATTTCCGCAATATGAGTAGCCGATTTGCTCAGCTCTATTTCAGGATCAGATTTGTGTTTTTTGATTTTAATCGCCATAGAGGGTATAGCGAAACACATCAATAGAATCAGGGATAACGATTTTAGTTTGTTCATGATGAATTAAAATGGTTCTTAAAAATCGGTATTAAGTATTAAATATATATGACCAAGTATTCAACTATTCTGGCAGAAAACCTATATTTACCTGCAAGGCTTAGTTGTATTATGAAGAAAATCCTTTCTATTGATGGTGGGGGAATAAGAGGAATTATTCCGGGAATGGTATTAGTTGCGCTGGAAGAAAGGCTGAAACTGGAGAGTAAAAATCCAGATGCGGCTATCGTTGATTATTTCGATTTTTTTGCAGGCACCAGTACCGGAGGTATACTTACTTGCCTTTTGCTTTGTCCTGCGGAGGAAAATCCGACAAGACCACGTTTTTCGGCCAGAGCAGCACTAGACCTATACCTGGAGCATGGAAATGAAATCTTTAAAATGAGTTTCTTTAAACGTATCCGGGCAAAACTTGGGCTTGCTGGAGAACGGTACAATAGTATGGTTTTTGAAGGTGTACTAAAGAACTATTTTGGTGAGAAAAAACTTAGCCAGCTTATCAAACCCTGCATCATCAGTGCTTATAATATTGAACTAAGGAAAACCCATTTTTTCAGGCAGCAGAATGCAATTAAAAGGGGCAATATCCGTGATTTTTATTTAAGAGATGTTTGTCGTGCTACTTCAGCTGCACCTACCTATTTCAGCGTGGCGGAAATACACTCATTGGCCAATGTACGTTATCCTCTACTTGATGGTGGGGTATTTGCTACAAACCCAGCTTTAAGTGGCTTAATCGACGTGACCAGGGCCTTTAACCAAACAAGGATTAACGATATTTCACTAGTCTCACTAGGTACCGGTCGTTCAAGAAGGTCTTACGATTACGATCATTTTAAGAAAAGCAGCGCGATGGCTATTGTGCCTGCAATATTAGACATTATGATGAGTGGGGTTGCCGAAACCAGTGACTTCTTCCTGAAACAACTTTTCAATTCGATTGGGCATTCCGAAAACTACATTCGTATAGAACCCGATAGTTTGGAGAGCATTAAAGAGGGATTAGATGCCGCAAGCCCTGCAAATCTTGAAAGGTTAATTGCATTGGGCGACAGGACGGTTAGTGAAAATGAAGCGCGGATCACTCAGATCGCAAAGATGCTAATTGCGGAAGCAAAGGAGTCTGTAAATAAAAAGCCATGGGACTTTTTAAAGGCTGTAAGATCGCTCGGCTCTATGTAAGCACGTAATTGTAGCATACTTTTTGTTCTTACTTTGTCGTTAACAACAAGGATGAGCAATAAACTCCAAAGCCGTTTCTTCAAAGCCATAAAAGGAAAAATCATAATTGCACTGCTCTTAGCTTGTTTTGCTATGTTTATGGCTTGGGCAGTAAGCAAGGTGGCTTTTAAAGAAATGTTGACCACTGTGGAGAACATTACCGCACCAAGTGAGCGCTTAAGGGTCGTGAATGCAATTTCACGAAAAATAGGGGCACTTGATCAGCAGCAAAAAAAGAAGGCATTTAACGATCCCGGTAATTACAACCAGTTATTTAAAGAGTCCAGGCAATTGCGACTGGTGCTGGATACTTTGGCTGGGTTATACACTAATGACTCTACCCAGTTGACTCGGATTTTAACCATCAAAAGACTTTTAAGGGAGAGAGATAAGCAGTTTATAAATTACCTTAAAGTAAGAGAGCGGCTCGTGAATAGCAAGTCTTTCTCTGAGCAGGTTAAAAACCTAAGTGCCCTGGCAGCCAAAAGTTCAGAACAGGCTGACAGCACCATTGTGGCTACAGAACAGAAAACATCCACGACCACCATATACCCAACAGAAGAGCGTCCAAAAGGCTTTTTTAGTAAATTATTCGGTAAGAAAAGGGCCAATGAAGAGGACAATGGGGTCAAGATTGTAAATGAAGAAAAGGTAAAAAGAGATACCATTGCCTTGTCTGCCGAAGCCCGAATGACAAAAAAACTAGAACAGTCCTTAAAGGTTATTGAGAAAGAACAACGGATTAAAAATGAGAGTTTCCTAAACATGGAAGCACTTTTAACCGATGCAAATAACTTACTGGTTAGCCAAATGCTTGATGTTTTGAGAAAGGTAGAGAGTGAAGTTGTTGCGCAAATTGAATTAAACGGTATTCAGGCTAAAAATGTAGTAAATACAGGCATCAATACAATTAGCCTCATTATGCTTATCTTTTTCTTTCTAACGGTTCTCTTGCTCTATTTCATTTTAACCGACATTACAAAAAGTAATAAATACAGGACTGAGTTGGAACTGGCAAAAGATGAAGCAGAATACCATGGAAGAGCCAAACAGCGGTTTCTTTCCAATATGAGTCACGAAATCAGAACACCATTGCAATCCATTATTGGCTATTCCGAAATCATTAGAAAGCAGGAAAAACCGCAACGGAAAGATATTGAGGCCATTTATCATTCTTCAGAGCATCTATTGCAAATTGTGAATGAAGTATTGGATTACAACCGTATTATTTCGGGCAAATTTACCTTCTCCGAAAAAGCATTTGATATCGAACAACTACTTAATGAGGTGGTTTCGGTGATGCGGGCACAAGCAGAACTCAAATCGCTTGAGCTGATTACTGAATTTGAGCTTTCTGGCATTAAATACGTAGAAGGAGACCCTTTTAGGTTAAAACAGATTTTGTATAATCTTTTAGGAAATGCGATAAAATTTACAATAAAAGGTGAGGTCACACTCTCCGCATTTTTCAAAAGACAGGGAGAGCTCCTTCATTTTACTTTTCTGGTGAAAGACACTGGGGTTGGACTATCTGAAGACGAAACAAAGCTGATCTTTAATGAGTTTGAACAGGTTAGCACTTTAGAAGATGAAGAATTGAATCTATCTGGTGCCGGGCTGGGCTTAACCATTATCAAATCATTGATTGAACAGCAAGGAGGCAGGGTTTATGTGAAAAGTAAGAAAGGTGTAGGCAGCGTATTTACGGTTTACCTAACACTTAGGATATCCAGCGAACCAGAATATGAAAGTAAGCTGATCGAATCTCCGGTTTATAAAGGAAAAGTTTGGGTAGTAGATGATGACCAGTTGATTCTGGATCTATGTGCCGTTATTTTTGAAAACCACGGTATTGATGCCCAGTTTTTTAACTCGCCCACACAATTGTTAAATGCCGAGTGGAACAATGAGGTAAAGTATATATTGATGGATATGCGGATGCCTGAAATGAGTGGTATAACCCTTTGTCGGCTGCTGAGAGAGAAAATAGGCAATGCAGTGAAGATCTATGCTATTACTGCACAGGTGTTGCCTGATGAGCGCGAATTGCTTTTAAAGAATGGATTTGATGGCCTGGTGATGAAACCCTTTAAACAAGAGGAACTTTTAACCATATTTTATAATCAGGCTACTACCGTTGTGGAAACTGACGAATCGGCTGAAATAGAAATAGAATCCGTTGACTTGGATTTGACTGCATTAAAGAAAATGACTTTCAACGATGATGAGCAACTAAAAAAAATACTCCTCAGATTTTCGGAAGACAGTTTGAACGATAGCGATGAAATAAGGGATGCGGTGGATAAAGCTGATCAACCTCGGTTGCGGTTACTTACCCATCGACTGGCTGGAAGAATTGCTCAGATAGGTGCAAAAAAGCTGGCCACTGCATTTAGATTGATGGAAATGGAATTGGGTAACAAAGATTTAGATCCGCTTAAAAAGCCTCAGATAGAGGCTTTGCTAACACAGCTGAGCCAGTTATTGGCTCAGATTAAGACGTCAGAATAATATTTATTCGATATCGTAACGCTCCATTTTACTGTAGAGTGTTTTTCTATCTATATTAAGGAGTTTTGCGGCTTTAGATTTATTGTATTTTACTTTGATGAGTGTTTCTATAATCATTGCCTTTTCATTCAGCTCATTAATTGCTTTTAGATCAGTGCTATTGGTTCTTGGTGCTTGATTTATAGCTATGGTCATCTCCTCAGGAAGGGATTCCAATTCAGCAGTTTCATTGGGTGTAAGCAACACCATACGTTTAATTACATTTTTGAGTTCGCGTAAATTGCCCGGCCAGTCGTATTGTAGCAATAGCGCCTTAGCTTCCGCTGAGATATTTTGTACATTTCTGTCCAGTTCCTGATTGGAAAGTTTGATAAAGTGAGCAATGAAAAGCTCAATATCTTTATCTCTGTCTCTTAGTGCAGGCAATTGTATTTTAAACTCATTCAGTCGGTGATAAAGATCTTCTCTGAAAGAACCATTGGCTACACTCGTTTTCAGATCATCATTGGTAGCAGTAATAATTCTTACATCAACTTTAATAGATTTGGTACTACCTAGTGGCTGTATAGTTCTTTCCTGAAGCGCCCGAAGCATTTTAACTTGAACCTCATAGCTTAAATTTCCAACTTCATCTAAGAAAAGCGTACCACCTTCGGCAGCTTCAAATTGGCCTTTTTTGTCAGTTAAAGCCCCTGTAAAAGCCCCTTTTGCATGACCAAACAGTTCGCTGGCTGCTAAATCTTTAGATAATGCCCCACAGTCAATGGCCACAAATGGTTTGTTACTACGTTTACTCTGTGTATGTAAGGCACGTGCCGCGTACTCCTTACCTGTACCACTTTCGCCCTGTATAATTACCGACATATCTGTAGGTGCTACCAGGTTAATATGCTCATAAAGCTTATCAGCAATGGTGCTTTTGCCTTTCATGGCATCAGCATGTTCAACAGATTTATCGGATTTCGTATTCGCCTTTTTACCGAGTGCATTTTTGATGAGCATAAGGAGCTCATCCGGATTAACCGGCTTGGTGATATAATCAAATGCACCGAGCTGTATAGATTTTACGGCCGTTCTAACATCGTTAAAACTGGTCATGATGATTGCTGGTTGGGGCGCGCCTTTTTCCAACACATGGGAGAGGACATCTAAACCGGTGCCATCTGGTAAACGATAATCAATCAATAGGAGATCGAAATTTTGCTGATCAGTTATTTTAAAAGCTTTCTTTACATCGTTTACAACATATGGTTCATAGCCATGCTTTGTAAGAAAGCCTTCTAACACCTGAGAGAAAGTAGAATCGTCTTCAATGATCAGTATTTTTGCCATAGGTATTGCGCTTGTGATAATAGCAAAAATACAAAAGCCGGATGAAATCCGGCTTTTGTGAGGTAATATATTATATAAATTAAGGGATATAGGGACTTATTCTATAACCACACCGTCTTTACCTAGTTTTAAAGAGGCGGTTTCTTCTCCTTTTTTAACATCAACCTGATAATATTCAGATTTGTCTGCTTTTGTAACAAGGAATGCAGCTGTTGGGATCCATTCTTTATATTTGTCTGAAGCTAATGTAGCTTTTACTGGATCTGGAAGATCCTTCAATTCAACTGGAGTCTTAGTTGTACTGTCTTGTGGTACGCTGATTGCAACTGGAACTTTGATTTCGCTTGCTTGTACTGCTGATAATCCTGCAAATGCTAGGAACGCTGCTGATAAAATGATCTTTTTCATAATTATAAAATTTAAATTCGTTTTCTAATTAATTACGATAAGGTAAAGTGCAGAATTGTGCCATAACTGGATATTGTGGTTAATTTGCTGATATTCAGTTTTTTGTGATTTCATTGTGTAGTTAAAGTTGTAGACTTCCTCCCCAATGTGTAGCGTCCTGAACCAAGATTTTTATTAGAATTGCTCGGCAGTCCTTCGGGAACGCAAGCACACCCAGTAATTTTATTTTGATCTGGAGTCGGTTTTTACTGCTTAGCATAATTTTGTTTTGGAAAAAAACAATAACGCTGCGTTTTCAACCAAATTTCAGCTCAGTAAAGGTTTGCCATTAATTATCTAACGAGGTTTGCTTAAACAAATTAGAAAAACAATGAGCGAAGAAACAGAAGGAAAAAGATCAGGCAAGGCCGAATTTGATAAGCTTGAAAGATTTATTGTAAAAATACGGGTTGCGGAAGTGGGTAACTTAAGTCCAGAGCAAATAAAGGAATATCAGGAAAACTTAAAAAAGCGAGGTAATAGTAGTAGCGTTATGGATGTTATGAGAGAAGAAGCGATTCAAAGGGGGATTGAGATAGGACTTGACGAGGGGATGGACAGGGGAATTATGAAGGGGCGGGTAGAAGGGCTTAAAATGGGGCTTGAAGATGGTATTAAAATAGGAGTTGGAAGGGGGCGCGAAGAAGAACGTAAAAAACTGGCGATTAAATTAAAAGCTGAAAATGTGTCTTTAAGCATCATCTCCAGGACTACCGGGTTTACTATAGAAGAATTAATGTCTTTATAGCAGGGAATGAAAATCTATACAAATACATAAATCTTTTCTTAGCTTTGCTGTTATGCTGTCTAAGAAAACGAAATATGCAATAAAGGCACTGGTTGCTCTTGGCAAGAATAGGGAAAACCCTCCTATGCAAATAGTGCGGTTAGCAGAACAAGAGATGATACCCCGGAAATTTCTGGAGCAAATCCTACTTGATATGCGTAATGCTGGCTATTTATATAGTAAGAAGGGTGCAGGGGGTGGATATAGCTTGAATAAGGATCCAAAGGATATTTATTTGGCGGATATACTTCGTATTACTGATGGACCAATAGCAATGGTTCCCTGTGCCAGTTTAAAGTTTTACCGTAAGTGTGATGAATGTCATGATGAGGTAACTTGTGGCATCAGAAAAACATTTATTGATGTAAGGGATGCTACGTTAAAAGTACTTGCCCAAACAAGCATTGCTGATGTGATTGCTAGAGAAACTGACGATACGATCGTGAGCTGATAGATCTGTTTACAAAGAATCCATATGATTTTCAAAACCAGGACTTGTCCTGGTTTTTTTTTGCCTTATAATGCCTTACCACATAGGTCCAAAATTTAATTAACTTTGTCAAAATTTTGAAAACTATGAATAAGATTAACAAGGATTTTTTCTGGAGTAGAGGAATGGGAGTGGTTTTATTGGCAGCGATGCCTTTTATGTCATTTGCTCAAAAACCTAACTGGCAGAATCTAGATTTAAAAACTGATTCTACATTCGGCATAAGCACAGAAAAAGCTTATAACGAATTGTTAAAAGGTAAAAAATCAGTACCAGTTATAGTTGCAGTTCTTGATGGTGGCGTAGAAGATGTACATGAAGATCTAAAATCTATTATTTGGGTAAATAAAAAAGAAAAAGCTGGTAATGGAAAAGATGATGACAAAAATGGTTATATCGATGATATTCATGGCTGGAACTTTATAGGTTCTTCAAAAGGCTCTGTGAACTACGAAACTTTAGAGTTGACACGCTTAGTAAGAAGAGACAATGCTAAATTTGCCAATGCAGATGCAACTTCAGTAAAAGCAAGCGACTTGCCTGCTTTTGAAGCTTATCAAAAAAATAAAGCTGAATTGGATCAGGAATTAGCTGAGGCTAAAACAGGATTAGAGCGTTTTGGAGGAATCAAAAATGCAATTGATGCTGTAGTGAAAAAAATCGGTAAGGAAAATCCTACGCGCGAAGATTTTCAGGCTTTTAAACCTGAAAATGATATGGAAACTAATATTCAACGTATCATGCTTGCTCAATTAAAAAACAGCAGTTTTGATGATTTCTATAAAACTCAGATTATACCAGGTTATGATCATTATAAAAACCAGGTTGAGTATAACCTGAATGTTGATTATGATCCACGTGGTATTGTTGGTGATGATCCTAATAACAGCAAAGAGCGTTTCTATGGTAACAATGATATTGCTGGACCGGATGCGAGACATGGATCTCATGTGGCTGGTATCATTGGGGCCGTACGTACCAATGATTTAGGTATCAAAGGTGTGGCTGATAATGTAGTGATCATGGGTGTTAGATGTACGCCGAATGGTGATGAGCGTGATAAGGACGTTGCAAACGCGATTCGTTATGCTGCTGATAATGGTGCTAAGGTAATCAACATGAGCTTTGGAAAAGGCTTTTCATGGGATAAGGCAGTAGTTGATGAGGCAGTTAAATATGCTGTATCTAAAGATGTATTGCTTGTTCATGCTGCAGGTAACGACAACAAAGATCTAGAAGTAGAGAACAACTTCCCGAACCCAGATTATATTAGTGGTGGTAAAGCAGCTTCATGGCTTACTGTTGGTGCGTCTAGCTGGACTAATGATGGAAAGATAAAAGCTAATTTCTCTAACTATGGTAAAACGAAAGTTGATGTTTTTGCACCTGGTGTAGACATTAACTCAACAGTACCTGGATCGAAATATGAGAAATTAAGTGGTACAAGTATGGCCTCGCCAGTAGTTGCTGGTTTAGCTGGACTTATTCGCTCTTACTATCCTAAATTAACTGCTGTACAAGTAAAAGATATTATTATGAAATCTGTTGTTAAAGTTAATCAGTCTGTAGAGGTTAAAACAGAAACAGATAGTAAAACTATTCCTTTTGCAGATCTATGTGTTACTGGTGGTATTGTAAATGCATATGATGCATTGAAACTAGCTGCGGAATACAAGAAATAAATTCAGAATTACAACCGACCGAATAAAAAAGCCATTGATAGCAATATCAATGGCTTTTTTATTTAATGGTGATTGAAGTCTGTGTGCTCTCTTGGGAGGGCAAGAATCTTTCGGGAAAATTTGTTGTCCTCTATAAAGGTTAGCCGCTCATATTTGTATTCATTAATCCTATCCACACTGTTTAAATCAGAAAAGATAGCGATCAACAGGTTGTACATTTCTATACAGTTATAATTTAAGCTGTGTGTTTTAAAGAGATGGATACAACCCTCACAATAATCGCGGGCCAGCAGATATTCGCCTCTATTTTTAAGTTGATGCGTCTGTGTCATTTTTAAAATGGCAGCAGAATATTGTGTGACTTTATATCGGTGCTTGTTTTCATGAATTGCCACTAGAATTCTGACCAGTTGCTCCGTTTTCCTGCCAGGATTTATTCGCGTGCGCGACAAGGCAAGCATATTCATGATAAAAATGGTAAATGCAGATCTTCGGGTAAATTCTTTAGGATGCAATTTGACGATAGTATTTATCATTTTAACTGCCCCCTGGTCCGACCCGAAAAATAAATTGAGCACAATAGCCAACAAGTAAACAATCCCCTGCTGGGTATTGAGCACCCTATTCTCCTTTAAAAATGGATACCATAGGTTTTCTATTTGGCCCAAAAGCTCATTATTGCTAATGTATTTGTTCGTAATTTTTGCATGAACAAGTTGGATAGCTTCAAAAGGGTCTATCACCCAGTTTGATCGGCCCATATCTTGTATTTTTTCCATTCGAGAACTAATCCGATGTTCATCCAAACTCAACATATCCATCACCGCAAGAAGTGATTGATAGACTAAAGTATGTTCATCAGCATCCGAAATCTCAACCAATACTTCGACTGCTTCCTTGAAACTCGCGTCCACAAAATCAAAGTTGATTAGCTGCTCAATTATTTTCTCGTGCAGCTTGTGTTCCCTAATCAAATGATTGGTGTCTGCACTATACTTCGACCTGTATTTTAGGTTTTCGGCAATAAAAAGTATTAAATAATTATGTTCGAGATGCGATAATGGTAAATCAAATACGTAGCTAAGCGATTTTAAATCACCTATTCTAATGATAAAGCGAATCGCCCATTGTAACAGCTGAAAACGGGCGCTGTTATTTTGGTGTTCATTTTGGATGTATTGGAAAAAATCTTCCTCTACGCGTAAATTGAATTTCTCCAGGATCTCAATGAACAAGAAATATTCGAAGGTATGAGACTGAATAAAACGAACAAATTCTCGTGGATGATAATCCTCATATTGCTTTTCTTCTATTAAGATTCCATCAGAAAGGAGTTCCATATAGGCATTCTTGAATGCTGCTAATTCTCCAATTAGCAGGTCTTTAGGAACGCTGGCTCCATTTTTTCCAAAATCTGTGAGCTGGATTACTTTTTTCAGGAAAAGGATTTTTTCTGTATAATAATTAGAACGGTATATATTTTCCTGAATGAATCTGGAGATCAGTTCGTGGAAGGTAATGTTTGTAGAATAATTGAAACAAGGATCTTCTTGCTTTAACTGATAGTATAGTTGTATATGGAATGGTAATTTTAGTTGCGCCTTGAGTTTTGGATTAATATCTGTGACTGGTTTACCATCAATTCTAGAAAGGATCAGATCTACTTCTTTTTCTGTTAATGGCGGGACATTAGAAATTTCAGCCACATTAAAGTAGTTACCCGCAAACCATTTTGTTTTTAAGTAAGCTGAATGTCTAATCAATTCGTAAAAACGAATCCAATAGGTAGAGCGCATGCTCATCACCAATTTAATGCATTCAATGTCTTCTACTGAACAGATGAAATTGATGAGGCTATCAAACAGTTGTTTTTTTAAATCCTTTTTAAGCGTAAGCTCTGAAAAACCATCTATAAAAATGACAAACTTTCCGTTTGAATTTTTGTAGTTCTCCTCAATGAAACTAATCAGACTTTCTTTTTTGGGGATATTGAGTAAGGTTTTGAGTTGATCCTCAAAATTTAGATTAGGATTTTCGGCATTAAAAAAGTTATATGCCTGCAAAAATAATATCGAAGAATCATGGAAAGCGGTATTGGGGTTATTGAAGAATTTTTCTGCCAAATGGCACATTAACATTGTTTTTCCGTAACCTGGTTGTGAGATAAAAGCAGTGAAGCTATAGTTGCTTTTAAGAAATTCCTCAAAATCGTGTTCAGCAAATTTTCGGCTGATGGTCAAATCATAAGGCATGCCTACACGATTCTTGATTCCTTTCAGCGTGAAATCTGTGACTTTAGATACCCTGTATTTGATGTCTCCCCAGGTGGCAGGTGGACTTCCGGGATGGAGGCCGATCGCAATTGGCCAGTTTTCTAAAATTTCTCCGCTAACATATTCAGTTAGGGTTGTAATGGTGAATTTAGAGAAGTTATGTTTGACCGCTGCAAAGCCGAATAGCCGTTTAATAGTAGTTTCACTAACGTGCTTATTTAATGCTCTGCTGATTTCAATCGATATCCTTTTGCAATCAGCAGGTGTAGCTGTCCTAATGCCTGTTTTGATTAGGATTAAACCTTTGAGTTCATTTAAGATAGATGCTTCATCCATACACTTTATAAGTGAGCGTTAAAAAATATAACTAAACGAATATAACGCAATAATAAGAATAATGAACGGGCATTATTTTGAGAAAAAAAAAGAATAAAAAAAACAAAGCCTTCAAAAACCTATCCCACAGTGGTTTAATGGCGTTTTTTTGACAAAAACGAATTTTGCTAATCTAGATAATGAACAAAATGAACGGCAGGTCACTTTTGCTGTGACTTAAATGAACAAGACGAATAGAGGCTAAAAACGAATGTATTTCTAAAATTGTGAATCTTAAACATAATTCATCTCAATCACTCTCCTATGAAAAGGACCTCTACCTTATTTAGCTTATTCAAAAAGTATCTTTTCCTCATTAGTATTTTTAGCATAACGCTCGCAACTACAAAATCGTATAGCCAGACCAGGATTTATGCTAATGCGGTGAACAATACCAGTCATGTTGATAACCCAAATAATGCGAAGACCAGCAGCGAAACTACTTTCGCAAGAGTAAATTCCAACGCAGGACTTGCTGCTGGCCTTTTTGCTTATCAAGGTGAATTAGAATTGATATTTCCAACCAAAGTTCCCGCTGGCAAAACCTCGTACATCAGAATAAATTTGAACGAGCCGGATTTGTTAAATACACTGTTGGGGGGGAGTTTGGGGAATTTATTAGCTGATGTGGTTGGAACGGTTGTACTTGGTAACAAATATTTTGAGACTGGAGCCAGGATGGGGGCAGGTAGTGGTAACAATGTAATCTCCGCAACCAGTGCTGTGCCGTTCTCTACTGATAATGTTAAGATTGTTAAAGATGCAAATGGTTATTATTATATCGCTATTACGCCTCAAAGCGAATATGATCGTGTTTATGTCAAAGACTTTACCGATGCTATTTTAGGTCTTGGAGCAAGTAGTTATACGGATGTTTATTATGCTTTTCATGGCGAAGGTGTTGATCCTTGTGCACAGGGTTTTGCTACGTCCTATGAAGGAAAGGGGATATCATTAGATCTATTGAAGTTGGGGCAGGCCGGAGTAACGAATATGGAAAGGGCTATTGATGCTGATAAAACTAATTTTTCACAATTAAGTCTGGGTGTTGTAGGAGTAGGATCAGAGATCAGTCAGACAATTTATTTTGAAACATTATCTAAGTCAACAGATGAATTTAATTTGAAAATACAGGCCGATAAGGCTTTATTAGATGTAGGCCTTGCAAATAATATTAAGGTTACAGCTTATAATGGATCAACATCAGTTTACGAGACGAACTTAAATAATTTGCTGAATTTGGATCTGTTAGGCTTGCTAAAGACAGGAGTTCCTGTTCCGATTCCGTTCGCACCGGGAGTTGCTTTTGACAGAGTGAAAGTGACTTTTTCTTCTTTTGTAGCGGTTGGTCTAACACAAACATTTAATTTATATTCTATCACACGTTCGGCGGCCCGGCCAACATTTGTAGCGCCGGCATCTAGTGCTGTCACAGTATGTTATGGAACATCCGCTAATCTAACGGCAACAACATTGGCGACAAATGATTTGCGCTGGTACGATGCACAGGTGGATGGAAATTTGCTGGCTACTACGGCCTACAATGGCGCTTTCCCTACCCCTGCATTAACAGCGAGTAAAACTTATTATGTTGCTGCAAGGACCCTTAATTGTACAGAAGAATCTGTAAGGGTACCAGTTGTAGTGACAGTAAATCCCGTGGTAGTTTTTTCGACTACAGTATTAAGTAATGGATCGTTGACCGCTCCTTACTTTAAACAAATTACTGCTGCTACTGGTGGGACGCCAGGCTTTACTTATGCTTTAGCATCTGGTAGTACGCCTCTGCCGGCTGGTATAACATTGGCTGCCAATGGAACCATAGCAGGTACACCAACAGCTTCCGGTGTTTTCCCTTTCTCCATTACCGCGACAGATAGTAAAGGCTGTACGGCAGCTACTGCATTCAGCTTAACGATAAACGCTGCCTTGTCTATTCCAACAAAAGCATTGCCTAATGGAACAGTTGGAGTGCTTTATCCTCCAGAGGTAATTCCAGAAGCCATAGGAGGAACAGGCCCCTATACTTATGCAGCGCCCCAGGGCTCTCTGCCTCCGGGATTAGATTTTGATCCGTTAACAAGGACAATTACAGGTACGCCTACTCAAAAAGGCACTTATGAGATTCCTGTAACGGTTACCGATGCAAACGGAAATACCCTTACACAAAAATATATCCTGGTAGTCAGAGATCCGTTGGTATTGGCTACTGTACCGCTTTCTAATGGTACAGTAAATGTAGTTTATCCAACGCAAACAATTCCGTCGGCTACTGGTGGAAGCGGGGTTTATACTTATAACGTGCCAAATGGAGTATTGCCTCCGGGATTGACTTTTGATCCGCTTACACGCCAAATAAAAGGCACACCAACTCAATCCGGAACCTACCCGTTTTCTGTTACGGTTGCCGACTCAGAAGGAAAAACAACGATAACTAACTATAGTATATTGGTTAAAGATCCATTGGTGCTGCCTGCTAAAACATTGCCAGATGGAACAGTGGGTGCTGTTTATGCCACTCAAACACTGACTGGTGCTACAGGAGGAGCAGAGGGGTATACCTATATAGGTACTAACTTTCCTCCAGGATTAACATTTAATCCGACAACACTTCAGGTTACTGGAACGCCAACAACTTCGGGTTCTTACAATGCCAATGTGAAGGTTACGGATGCAGATGGGACTATTGCCAATCAAACTTACACCATAAAAGTGAACGGTGAACTTACGCTTCCATCGGCTACCTTGCCAAATGGATTGGTGGGTACAGTTTATCCAACTCAGGTTTTACCTGCCGTTAGCGGCGGTACATCTCCGTATACCTATACTGCAATTGGCATGCCTCCAGGGTTAACTTTTGACCCGGCTACACGAGAAATTAAAGGAACACCATTGTCGGGGGGGACTTTTACCGTAACGGTGACCGCAAAGGATAAAAATAATTTGACTACAACTACAGATTACACCATCGTTGTAGATGTGAGCGCCCCCACTGTAAATGGAGTAACGACTTGTAGCGGAACACCAGCAACTTTATCTGTATCCAGCCCACAAACTGGGGTTACTTATAATTGGTATGGCCCAACGGGAAACACGCCAGTATTTACAGGTACAACTTATACTACAGGGCCTATAAATGCGAATACAACGTATTACGTAGAGGCTGTTTCTGGTACTGCTGTAAGCAGCCGGACAGCTGTAAATGTTAGCATTAACGCTGCTCCAGACCCTGTTAATGTAATCACTGCAAATGAGAATATCAGCAAAGGGCAGACAGCAACACTATTGGTTAGTACAACAGGCGGTAGTATTGCAAAATGGTATACTTTGCCAACCGGCGGGGCACCATTCTTTACAGGAACTAGCTATACTACGCCAGCTTTAGCTGCTACAACTAAGTATTACGTGGAAACAGAGAGTACATTGGGCTGTTTGAGTCTGACTAGGGTAGAGGTTAAAGTTACCGTAACTGATTTACCAGTAAATGCTAAATGTAATGCGGCTACCAGTCAACAATCTGGTGTTGATGGTATTTGCCTTTTATGCGGAGTTGTTGATCCAAGTGCATCTACAGATGCAGATCCGAATACTTTTACCAAAATTAACCTGGTTGTTGGTGCCGGTGCAACAGGTTATCAACGATTGATATTTGCGAGTCCAGGTTCGGCCACCGACAGTGTTCGTTTAGATATCGCTACGCCGGTTGGTTTAGCTGATGTGGCGGTGCTAGGAAATATTACGATTACTTTATTTAATGGCAATACCATGGTTGGTACTGCACACAATTTAAATGAATCACTTATCAACCTTCAATTAATAGGAGGAACTCGATTTAAAGCAACATTCGTAGCAGGCGGGGTTTATGATCGCGTTGAAATACGCTTTGGTGCTTTGGTTTCTGCACTGAGTAATTTAAGTATTTATGGCGCAGAAGTCGTTTATCCTAGCCCAACTGTTTCGGCTACTGGAAAAACAATTTGTTCGGGCAACGTTACTACATTAAATGCAACTGCAAATGGTGGTACCACATTAAAATGGTTTGCTTCGGCATCTGGAGGTACTGCATTGGCTACTGGACCAAGCTTTACCACACCTACTCCATTAACAGCAAACACTACTTTTTATATAGAAGTGAGTAAAAACGGTTGTGCAAATACAGACAGAGTACCGATTACAGTTACTGTAACTACTGCACCTGATGCTCCGGTACTGGCAAATTCGAGTGCGGTATGTGCTGGATCGGCCGCTGTAATGTCTATCAGTAACCCTGTGGATGGAACAACTTACAAATGGTATACTTTGCAAACAGGTGGAACGCCTGTATTTGAAGGACCTGTATTTAATGCTGGAGTATTAAATACTACAACTACTTATTACGTGGAAGCTGCAAATGGAAGCTGCTCAAGTTCAAGTCGCACTGTGGCTGTAGTTACTGTCAATTCGCTTCCAAACTTACCACAAGTCCAAGCCTCGGCTACAACTGTTAATCCTGGACAAACGGCTATACTAAATGCTTCTTCAGCAGAAGCTAATATCATATTTAACTGGTACGATTCACCAACTGCTATTACAGCTTTGCACACCGGCCCTACATACGTAACCGCTCCATTAACGGTTACAGCTACCTATTATCTTGAAGCTGTATCAACTGTTACAGGTTGTGCAGCTTCTAGCCGTGTGCAGGTTACAATTAACGTAGACAACGGTGGGCTGCCAAATCCGGTGCCATGCGAGGCCGCTACAACTCAAACGAATGGGGTGGATGGTCTTGGATTATTGGCCGGAGTATTTAATCCTGAACTAGCTGTTGATTTAGACACTAAAACGGGATCATCATTGGTACTTCCGGTAGGCCTGCTTGGTGGTTCAGTTTATCAGCGTGTTGGGTTTACTGGACTTTCACATACAGGTGATACAGTACGTGTTCAGTTGTCGACACCAGGTAAATTACTTTCATTAGGACTTTTAGGAGGAATCACGCTTACTACTTACAATAATGGGGTAAGCAATAACGATCCATTGTTATTGACTAATAATCTGATAGATCTGCAATTATTAAGTGGAAATACTGCTGCGCTACTCTCTTTTGTTCCGACTCTTCCGTTTGATCAGGTAGAGCTGCGTTTGAATGCTGGTGTAGCAACGTTGCTTACTACAGTAGATTTAGACTATGCACAACGGATTACCAAAGCACCAGAAGTAGCTTCGACGAATGTTTCAGGTTGTGAAACGCAACCATTAACCTTATCCGTGCTTAATCCTCAGGCAGGACTTACCTATACATGGTATGATGCAACAGGAACTGAGGTTCATAAAGGCGATTCTTATATTATCCCTAATCTTACAGTAAGCACAAAATATTATGTTTCAGCGGCTAATGCTTCAAACTGTGAAAGCTATAAAACTTTAATTAACGTAACTGTAAGTCCTAAACCTGCAGCACCAGAGTTAGTGGCCCCAACTATTAATACTTGTGCTGGTAATGACGTGACTATAACAGTGAAAAATCCAATCGCTGGAATCACTTATCAATGGTATGATAGCAGTAACACTTATCTTGCTGGTAAGGATGGGGTATCATTAACGATAGCTAATGTTCCAGCTCTTCCCCCAACCTTAAGCTATTCAGTAAAAGCTGTAAATAATTGTAATGTAGCTTCCGATCCAACAACGGCTACAATTAATATTGGGGCATTAGATATACCTTTGATTACTCCGCCTTCTGTGACTGTAAAAGTTGGAATTAAAGCTGTTTTAACTGCAACATCAAGCACTGCCGGTGTTACATTTAAATGGTATGATGCTCCTATAGCTGGTAATTTATTGTTTACCGGCCCAACTTACATTGCTGATGCTCAATTGGTGGCAGGCTCAAAAACTTACTATGTTGAAGGCACTGCTCCTTCTGGCTGTACTACATTAACAAGGGCATCGGTTGTTGTTACAGCCAATGATGGTCCGGTTCTACCAGTTCCTTGTGAAGGTGCAAGTACACAAGTTCCTAAAACTGATGGGGTAGTTCTACTTGCGGATGTGTACAACCCTGAATTGGCGATTGATCAGGATGCGGCAACGGCTTCCTCTCTGGTGATACCGGTTGGTGCACTAGGCGGATATGTTTCCCAGCGCCTGGGTTTTGTTGGTTTATCTAACGTAGGTGATACCGTTAGGGTATTGCTGACTTCGCCGGGTAAATTGCTTTCTCTATCTGTTTTGCCGTCACTTACGGTAACCTCTTATAATGGTGCTACTGATAATGGTGATGCAACCATGATTTCCAGTCCATTGATTAATCTTCAACTTTTGAATGGTGGTTCTCAGGTTTTATTAACTTTTGTGCCAACCAAACCTTTTGATGGTGTTGAAGTAAAATTAAACTCAGGACTTTTAGGAGCCTTCGGTTCAATAGATGTGAATTATGCACAACGTGTAATGATTGCTCCAAATGCATTGGCACAAAGCGCAGCTGCATGTCAGGGATCAGGAGCGGTATTGTCGGTTACAAATCCTCAAGCTAATGTGACGTATAAATGGTACCAGGGAACAACGTTTATGGCGGATGGGAATAGCTATTCAACGCCAACTACATTACTGGCGGGTACTTATGATTTCTTTGTGACCGCTGCTAGAAATGGATGTGAAAGCAAAAGGGTAAAAGTAGTGGTTACAATATTGCCATTGCCAGTGCTTCCTGTTGCGGATGTAGTTAGTCCAGTGACAACTTGTATCAATACACCGGTTACTTTAAGCGTAAAAGCAGTAAGTGGTGTAGTCTTTAACTGGTTTGATGCTGCGGTTGGCGGAAACCAATTGGTGACTAATAATAAGGACTACCTGACATCAGCAAATTTAGCTGTTGGCTCTTATGACTATTACGTTGAAGCTGCTAATGCAAATGGCTGTACCAATTCGGCCAGATTAAAAATTACCCTTATTGTTAAAGCGAATGCAGTATCAACTGATATTATTGTTGCTGATCAAACGATTTGTTCGGGAAGCACTGCATCACTAACGGCCACTGCTCCGACTATTCCTGGTGCTACATTTAAATGGTATAAAGATCCGGCTTTGAAGGATACTCCATTTGAAGGTGCTAATTTTATCACTGATGCATTAACAGTAACAACCAGATACTACGTGATTGTAAATGGGCCAAGTACTTGTTCGAATGATGCTTCATCAGCTAAAATAGTTACGGTAACAGTAAACAAAAATGCGGTAGCATCTGATATTGTTGCAGCAGATAAGACCATCTGCGCGGGCTCTATAACTACTTTAAATGCAACAAGTACAACCGTAAATACCCCGGTATTTAGATGGTATAAAGATCCATTGTTAACGGATGCACCTTTTGTAGGAGCTACATTTACAACCGACGCACTTACTGCAACTACTAAATATTATGTAACTGTAAGTGGTGATGGTATTTGTGCAAACAATGCCGCCTCGGCCAAAATTGTTACGGTTATAGTAAACCGAAATGCAGTAGCAACGGATATTACTGCGGCAGATAAAGCTACTTGTTCTGGTACTGCAGTCGTATTAACCGCTACGAGTACAATAAGTAATCCAGTGTTTAGCTGGTATCGTGATAAGGACCTTACTGATCTGGCTGTAAGAAGTAATACATTTACTACGCCAGCATTAACGGTTGATACTAAATACTATGTTACTGTAAGTGGAACTGATGTTTGCGCGAATGATGCTGCAAATGCTAAGGTGGTAACAGTAACGGTAAATAGAAATGGTATAGCAACCGATATTACACTTGCCGACAAAACCATTTGTTCAGGAACTACAGCAATACTTAACGCTAGTAGCACGGTAGCTACACCAGTATTTAAATGGTATCGTGATGCTTCGCTTACTGACCTTGCATTTGAAGGACCTAGCTTTACTACACCTGCGCTTACCCAAACTACAATCTATTATGTAACGGTTAGTGGAACTGGTGTGTGTGCTAATGATATGGGTGCTGCAAAAGTGGTTACGGTAACGGTAACTCGAAATGGTGACGTAAGAGATATCACTTCGGCTGATCAAACCATTTGTTCGGGACAAACCGCGGCGCTTTCGGTAAGCAGCGGCACAGTAAATAATGCTGTATTTACATGGTACCGTGATGCCGCTTTAACTGACGTGGCCTTTAGAGGATCAAATGTAACTACGCCTGTCCTGACAACAACTACAAGGTATTATGTAACAGTAAGCGGTGATGGTGTTTGTGAAAGCTTACCAGGCTCGGCCAAAATGGTAACGGTAACTGTTAATCCAGTGCCAAATGTACCGATCATTGGCCCTGCAAGTCCAACAGCCTGTTCTGGTGATGCTGTGATATTAACCGTTCAAAACCCGCAAGCCGGAGTTACTTACGAATGGTATACAGCGGCAACCGGTGGAACCTTATTGAAAACGGGTACTTCATTTACTACTGACCCACTAAATGGCAATGTAGATTATTACTTACAAGCGACGAATGCTTCAAATTGTGGTAATGTTACGGGCAGGGTTAAAATAACTGTAGTTGTAACAGGTAGACCACAGCCGCCTTCGGTTGTCTTAGGTACCGTAAACACTTGTCTTGGAAGTGGGGCTACTTTATCTGTATCTAACTCCGTAGCCGGAACTACCTACAATTGGTACGCTACAGCGACCAGTACTGATATATTAGGCTCTGGTGTAAACTTCACTACACCGCCAGCTACCGTTACCACTACGACTTATTATGTAGAGGCTAAATCAGGTAACTGTACCAGCTCATCACGTACACCGGTAGTTGTAAATGCTGGTGCTCTTCCGAATCCTCCGGCAACGGTTTCAGGAGCAGGGAATCCGGTGTGCCCTGGTAGTACAACTGTTTTGACAGTGAACAACCCGGATCCTGCTGTTAAGTATGCATGGTTTAGCGTTCAAACGGGAGGTACATTACTTGCCGAGGGAAATAGCTTTAACGTACCAGCACTTTCTGCAACAACGACTTACTATGTGGGTAGTATTAATTTACTTAGCGGTTGTTCAAGCAGTACACGCACTGCGGTAACCGTTACGGTGTTAACCAAACTTACAGCACCGGTAGTCTCAGTACAGGCTGCTACGGCAACAAGTATCAACTTTGCATGGATTGCAGTACCGGGAGCTACAGCTTATGAAGTTTCTATAGATGCAGGTTTAACATGGACAGCTCCAAGTTCAGGTCCGGCTGGAACTTCACATCTGATAGCTGGTTTAAGTCCAGACCAACAAGTAACTATAAGGGTAAGAGCTAAAGGTCAGTTGGATTGCCAATTGAGCGATGCGACCACCTTTAGTGGTAAGGCCGAGAATCCTCTAGGCAACGACATTTTTGTTCCAAATACATTCACGCCAAATAACGATGGTAAAAATGATATTCTGTATGTATACGGGAATACCATTGCCAGGTTAAAACTGCGTGTGTACAATCAATGGGGGCAGTTCTTGTACGAATCACTATCTGTTCAGAACGGATGGGATGGTACTTACAAAGGGGATGTACAACCAAATGGTGTATATGTGTATTACCTCGAAGCTGAATTTAATGATGGGACAAAAGCAACTAAAAAAGGAACGATAACTCTATTGAGATAAAATGTATCCGATAATAATGAAAAATAGAATTGTTATGAAGAAACTAATTAGAATACTAGCAGTAGGAGCATTTTTAAGTTTGGGTGCGTTAAAAGTATCAGCACAAATTGACCCTCACTTTTCACAATATTACGCTCACCCGCTATGGTTAAACCCAGCCCTAACTGGTGTTATCGATGGAGAATATAGAGTTTCGTTAAATGCTAAACAACAATGGGGATCCATCTCCAATTCATTCCTAACCGCGGGGGCATCGTTTGATATGGCCCCCAAAAAAAATCTGGCATTTGGGGCAATGGTGCTCAATCAAAATGCTGGAGATATCAGCTACAATCATTTAAGTGCATTAGTTTCGGGCGCATACCGAATTCATTTTGGAAGAGAAGGATTTAGTATGATCAACTTCGGCCTGCAGGCTGGTATTTTGAATAAAAGTTTTGACCCTTCAAGAATTACATTGGGTAGCCAATATAATCCTGTAACGGGTTACGACCCGGGGCTTGGTCTTAGTGAGTCCTTCTCCTCAACGAATACGCTTGTTCCGGATGTAAATGCTGGGGTGATGTTTTTTGATGGTAATCCTGATCAAGGCGTAAATGCATTTGCTGGGGTTATGGCGGGCCATTTAACCAGACCCATTGATAAGTTTTTGGGAAATAATACACGTACGCCTATTCGCTATGCTGGGCATGGTGGTGCAAGAATTAGAATCTCGGATTCTTTTGATGTAACCCCGAATGGTCTGTATATGAAACAAGGTAATGCACGGGAGATTTCAATCGGTGCGTATGGACAGTTGATGCTTAACGCTGACTCTGATCTTCTTTTTGGATCAAATTACAGGGTGGATGATTCGGCTATTGCCTTTTTTGGGTTGCACCTTAACAACATGGTGTTCGGATTGAGTTATGATTTTAATACATCTAGCTTAAACCGGGTTACTGGGAGTAAGGGTGGACTGGAGTTGTCTGTTTCATTTACTGGCAGAAAAGGAATCCTGGGCCCTAACTTCTTTTGTCCACGATTATAGTTGAACTAATATGAATTCATTACACATTAATGAAACCCCGATGAAAACCAAAATACTCCTGATCCTCTGTTTATTTGCCTCTGCTGCTCAAGCTCAATTTGTATCCAATAATAAAAGGGTAGCCGATGTCTATTTTCAAAATAAAGATTATTATGCTGCGGCTGTATATTATAGAAGAGCGCTAACTCCCACTACCGATAGTGCTAGCTTTGTAGTCCCTTTCGGTTTTGTGGAGAAGATCAAAGAAGAGAGTCCTAAAAAGGATGAATTTGAATATTGTACCTATCAGCTGGGTGAAGCATTAAGGTTATACAAGAATTTTGGGGATGCCGAGAAATGGTACGAAACGGCTAGAGGGTTTAAAAGTCCTAAGTATATATTAAGTAGTTTCTGGTATGGAGACTGTTTACGCTCCAATCAGCGATTTAAGGAAGCTATTGCTGCATTTAATGAGTTTTTGGACAAGTATCCACTTAAAGATAATTATGTAGCCAAGGCTAAGCAAGAAATTGCTTCTTGTCAATTTGCGCTTTATGAGTTGCGCTATCCGAGGATGTATAGCTTTAACAGATTAAAGAATAACACGAATACCAAAGGGTCAAATTATAGCCCGACCATAAAGGGAGCAAATCTTTATTTTAGTTCTTCAAGGCCGATTGGTGGTATAGGAGGTAAAAAGGAGGTATTGACAGGAGATGAGGCAAGGGTGGTTAGAAAAGAAACCCCATATCTGAACGCTGTATATGTAACTACGGTGAATGCTTTTGATCGGGATGTAACTGTTAAAAAAACAACTATTGCAGGGAAAGATAAAGAGTCTGCTGCACCAACCTTTCATCCCAATGGGAAAGTTGCTTATGTGACTAGTTGGACCACGCAAGGCAATAAAAAAATATATCAGTTAAATGCTACTCCTGGTGCTGCAAAGGAGTGGTCGGACCCGATTGAATTGGGTAGCCAGATCAATGTTAGGGGATTTAATTCCATGCAGCCTTTTGTAACAACAGATGGAAAGTATTTGATCTTTTCGTCAGATAGACCTGGCGGATCGGGTAAGTTTGATTTATGGTATGCACAGATTCTTATTGATGGGGCATTAGGTACAGCGGTAAATATGGGTAGCACCATCAACACCGCCGAAGATGATGAAGCCCCGTACTATAATGCTTCGACAAAAAGACTGTTGTTTAGCACTAATGGAAGAGTTGGCATGGGTGGCCTAGACTTTTTTGAAAGTGATGGCGATTTTAGTGATTGGTCTGAGCCTCGTAATTTGGGATTTCCTTTTAACTCTTCAAAAGATGATCTTTATTTCACACCACTTAGAAATGATGATTCGGAAGGGTATATCAGTTCCGATCGTGAATCGAGTTGCTGCCTGGAAATTTTTATTATTAAGAAAAAATTCCTTATTATTCAGGGAGCTTTGTTTGATTGTAGTAATTCGAAGCCTTTAAAGGATGCGGTAGTTACGCTGGCTGATTCGGTGCAGCAATTTAAATTTACTACAGACGAGATGGGTAAGTATACTTTTAGAGTAAATAGCAACCGCCAGTTTAAGTTGACTGCTGAAAAGGATAAATACTTTAGTAAAACGCTGAACTTTAGCTATGCGCAGATGGCCCAAAAGGATACTTTGTTTAGTCCGGAGCTGTGTTTGACGCCCTTTGAAATTGATAAGCCAATTGTACTGAAAAACGTTTTGTACGAATTTAATCAAGCAACTTTGACGGAGGATTCGAAAGTGAAAATGGATTACTTGTATGGAATCATGGTTGATAATCCTACGATTGAAATTGAGTTGAGTGCCCATACAGATAGCAAAGGCTCGGAGGCGTACAACCTGGATTTGTCGGAACGAAGAGCAAAATCTTGTGTTGATTATTTAGTAGAAAAGGGTATTTCCCAAACGAGGATGACCAGTCGTGGCTATGGTAAAACCAGGCCTATTGCACCGAATGAGTTTCCTAATGGGAAGGACAATCCTGAAGGGAGAGCCCTCAACCGTAGAACAGAATTTAAGGTTACCAAAAAATAAATACAAATTCTCTAATTGAAACCCCGTATAGATTTTGCTTCAAAGTTTATATGGGGTTTCTGCTATACGGCTTATTTTCGGCTAATTGTTAAAAATATTTATGCTATAATTACATTAAATTGTAAATTGGCTTTTTGATTTTAACTATGCGCTACTCTAAATATGCCATTCTGGTGTTTCTGCTTTTCGGTTTCTTAACTGGATTTTCTCAAATTATCGTAACAAGCAAGGAAGATACTGGATCAGGGACTTTAAGAGCGGCTTTAATCGCTGCAGCAGCCAATGGAACTGCTACAAAAGATGTAATTACATTTAATCTTCCAGGAACTGGATTGAACAGCAACATCATTCGTTTAAGAAGTCAGCTGCCAGTAGTAACCTCAAATGTAACCATAGACGGCACTACACAGCCAGGACAGGCCTTAGGTGTATCCGGGGCCAAAATAATTATTGAGCCGGAGCTGCCACTTTTCAGTGGTTTCTCCTGTATGATTATTGGATCGAATCCCTATGTGCCTGGAAATAACATCAATGTGCAGACTACCGATGTAGAAATTTATGGTTTATATATCCGTAAGTTCTCATTGGTTACCAATCTTCAGACTGTAAATAACCAGATTTCGGGTATTATTCTTGATTATCGGGTAGATAGAATAAAAATAGGAACTGCAGGAAAAGGAAATGTGATTGGCGGAAATACCTATGGTATTTTACTTAGAAATAACAGCAATAGTGCTGACCTGATTGGTAAGCTGGATAATATTTCTATTCAGGGCAATTTAATCGGTGTAACAGATGACGGTTTTACTGATGAAACAAATTTCATTGGTATTAATGGAGATATCTCTTATGCTTCGTTAACCATCGGGGGAGATGCTATTGGCGATGGGAACGTGATCGCTGCAAACGGGACTGATATTTCGATCACAAGGAGTTATTCTACTACTTCACCCATGGTACTTAATATTTTTAACAATAAGGTCGGTACGGATTTTACAGGTAAAAAACATTATAAGAATATCCCACTTTTTTCAGGATCATCTACCATACAGATGAGCGGAATTAAGATAAGTGCAAGTAACACAACAGCTAATATTAGTAAGAATATTATTTCTGGACACAGAACTGCTGGCCTATTGATTTCCAACGCCATATTTTGGGTTACAGGAAACTACATAGGTACAGGGGTTGCAGGTACTGAAACTGATATGGGAAATGGAACAGGGGTCAGACTTGAAGGTAATGCTAATGGAACGATTGGTGGACCTGCCGACTCAGATCCAAACTTTATTGGATACAATGATTATGGTATTGAAAGTTTTTCGACTAATAGTGTGAAAATTATGCGTAATAGCATGTATTGCAATAAGAATGTTGGAATCGCGAAAGTGACTACGGCAACTCAAGCCTTCATTCAGGTATTAAAAATAAATCCAAACTATATAACAGGAAAAGCTAATCCTGGTGCTGAAATAGAGCTTTTCTATACAGATGATTGTCCGGGATCATGTCAGGGCAAAACCTATTTTGCAACCGAAAGGGCGGGATCTGATGGTAGGTGGCGTCATGATGGTTCTATACTAGGGCAGGTTGTAGCAACAGCAAGCGTGCCCAATAATAGTGTGACTTCCCAGTTTTCTACAGCTGGCCTTTTGCCTGGGGAAGCAATTATAGATCCGGTAACCTGTCAGGGCTTAGGGAGTGTGACGATTAACGAACCTAGAGAAAGGATTACTTTTAACTGGTATAAACTAGAAGCTGATGGTTCGGCCAGGCATATTGGGAACACACAATCTATGTCTGGTTTAGATGTGGGTAACTATGAATTGAGGATCGGGGATGGCTGTTCCATTGTGCAGCATCGCTTCCCTATTACTGATCAGATCATGACTGAATTGATATTGTCAGAGCCTACTCCTCAATGTGGACAAACTAGCTTTACTTTTGGTGCTTCAGTTTACAGAGCCAAGGGGACGGTTAGATTCGTTTGGACAAATGCAGCAGGGGCAATTGTTGGAAATGGAACTTCAGTAAATCTGCCTGAAGGAACCTACACAGTTACCGCTACCGATGAAGCAGGATGTATTAGAACGCATACTTTTCCGAATAAGGAAAAAAGGCTTAAACCACGTATTGTACCTCCTGCAATAATCAATTGGAAGGCTCAATGTGGTAAAACTGATGGTCTTATCAGAGGTATAACGGTTGCCGATAGCCAGGGAACAGTTACTTATAAATGGTCATACTATAGTTATGTTGCTGGAGTTGGAGTGAAAGGTACAGAAATCACCACTAGTACCGTGAACGCCGATTTAGATAACGTGGCTGGTGGGTACTATCTTCTTGAAGTGTCAGACGGTGGAGGATGCTCTCCCGCAGTTCCTTATATCGCATTTGTAAGCACTACAAAGTCAGTTATTATTAATAATTTCTCTCCTGTAAATACTACTTGTAACAGGAATAATGGAGCGATTAATAATATTACGATAGCGGAAGCCAATACATATAAGTTGACAACTGCTGCAGGAGTATTTGTGACCGATGGTGTTTGTAATCCGAATGTGCCATTTAATATACCGGATCTTGCTGCAGATAACTATTTGCTATTTGCCAGTAATACAACAACTTTGTGTGAAGCCGATGCCAAGCCAATTACCATAACGGCAACGCCAATCCTTCAATATTCTGCTCAATTACAAAATAAAACAGATGCTTCTTGTGATAGAAATAATGGGACAATTACGTTAGTTTATCCCAATAACATAAAACCTTTAGTGGGAAGATATCAATGGGAAAATGCAGCGGGTGATCCCGTTGTCGGAACATCTGAAAAAGTAACAGGTCTAACAGATGGGAGTTACACTTTACGGATCACGGATCCGAACGGCTGTACTTCTAATCCTATAGGCCCATATGTTATTGAACGTATTCCTCTACTTGTTGTCGATAAAACCAGTGGCTCCTGGATGGATGATGTTTGTAGTTTAAGCAGAGGCTCGGTAACAGGTGTTAATATTTCGGGTGGCCTTCCATTAAGTGGGACAGGACCTGATGCCGTTTATAAGTATGCCTGGAAGGATAAAAATGGAATAATTGTAAGAACAACCCGTGATCTGATTGATATTGGTGCAGGAGAATATTATCTTGAAGTAACAGATCAAACAACATGCGGCATTGATGTTAGTAAGACCTTTATTATAGGCGCACCTGTTATTACATTGCCAACTCCTAGGGTTAACAGTATGCGTGTTTGCTATACTACTGAAATCATGCTTCCTGTAATGGCTCCGGAAGAAGGAACTTATCAGATGTACATCTCAGAGAATGATGCATTACCACTATTGGAAACAGCGAATGGACGTTTCATTTTCAAAGTAAGTAAAACAGGTGATTATAAGATTCGTAGAAAGTTAGGTACTTGTTACAGTGAGTTTACTGATGTCCACATTGAAGTAACTAACGACAATCTCGAGATTAAAAATACCATGACGCCTAATGGTGATGGCATGAACGACTACTGGATGATTAGCGGATTACCTGATCATAAGGATATCAATATTAAAGTTTATACCCGTAGTGGTCAATTGGTATATGAATCAACAGGCCCGTATAATAAGCCATTTGACGGCCGATTCAGAGGTGTTGACCTTCCAGCAGGCGCTTATTATTATAAAATAGATTTAAGAGCCGATTGTAATCCAATAGGAGGTAGTATTACCTTATTAAGATAAGATTAGGTATAACAAAAATGTGTTAAAACTGACGGGTAGAGCACTTCACGTCATAACGGTTATTCAACAAGATACCCAATACGATCTCATGTGTGCCATTGTTAACGTTTCGTAATGCAGATGTGGTCACATCATAGGAATAGCTGATGTTTATTAATGACGCAACATTAAAACCGGCAAGTGCGGAAAAGGAATCATTGTTTCTGTAGCTGCCACCAATCCAGAACTTATCTTGGTAGGCAATCTTAAGGTTGGCATCTAAAGTCATAGGAGCGCTTAACCAATAGGTGAGCAAGGTTGAGGGAATAAAAGCTATATCTTCATCAACAAAGAACTTATAGCCGGCAGTACCGTAAAATGTAGTGGTCTGGTAAGCCGATAAATTGGTCTGTTTGTTTGGCGTTGGAGAACGATAACCTAATATCTGCTTTGCCGAAGCACCAACAAAAAATCGCGGACTATATAGCCATACACCACCACCAACATCAGGTCTTATTTTATTATTGTAATCCGCAGATAAAAGCGGATCAGAAGTATTGTCCACAAGTACACTTGCCACATCAATGCTGGTAGAGGCTAAACCGGCAGAAATACCAAGAGAGAGATTGACATCATAACTAAGACCCAAATGATAGGCGTATGTTCCGTTTATATTGGTTTGCCTGATCCGGCCGGCCTTATCTGTCAATGCATAGAAACCAACTCCATGATGTGGCTCTGCTGATGTATAGGTATCCACATAACTACGGCTTAAAGGATTGTATCCGGCTCCCGAAAAAGAGTTTACTGAACTTCTTACAAAGTCCTCTCCAATTGGAGCGTGTATAGAAATATATTGGGTAACAGGCGCACCTTCAAGTCCTTTCCACTGATTTCTGTAACCCAGCTTTAGGTCAGTATAATTGTCTATTCCGGAAAGTGCAGGGTTAATTAAATAATTGTTAAAGATATATTGTGTAGACCTGGGATATTCCTGCCCAAAGCTAAACAAGTACGTTAGGAGCAATAACGAGAGGTTAAAAATAGATTTCATTCTTATCAAATAGCAATTAATTAACCAATTATAAGATAAATTTTGTGTATAATGAACTTTTAAACTAAATTCTTTAATTAAAGCTGTAATCTATGCATCCCGAATCGCAAATAAAACTCATCGCAGATACCTTACTTCCGGGTTTTATTCCTAAAAATGCTACTGAAAAGGAACTTTCTTTTCATTTTACTATTCCCCCAAATAAGAGCTATAAAGTGTGGTATCAAAAGAATGCCAAGAACGAATGGGTGTTTATAGGTTTTGAACCGACTGAAAACTAGGGGGTTATTGTAGGGCGGGGAATGAGGCTGATTGGAGTATTATTCACCAGTTTGAGTAATTTTTGCCCCCATGCTTCATGATGTAAATTATACACTTAGGTCTGAAAAGTGCTTAAGCATAATGTAAATGCGTACTATTTGAATAGGGTATAGTAATTGCCTTAAATTACTATGCTACATAGGAAGATTTTGGAAAAGAAAATAAGGAGAAGCATTGTGCCGACCGTGCAGTCCCGACTAGAGAGATTAGATAGATATAACCTAATATATACTAAATCAGAATCTGTTTTTAATGATTTGGCCATATTAACAGCAACGCTATTTGATACGGATATCGCCGTAATTAATTTTATTGATCTGGACGCTGTTTGGTCAAAAGTTAAAATCGAGAACAATCAGGAATCAAATCTCAATACTGAGACAAGTATTTGTTCTTTGGCGATTATTAATGAAAAAGGCGACCTATTTGAGGGGCTATCGATGGCTCCCAGGTTGATGTCAAATGCTTTAATTGCCGGCGAAATGGGAATGAAGTTTTATGCTGCAGTACCTATAATTACCGATGAAGGTTTTCATGCGGGCAGTGTGTGCATTGTTGACAAAAAGCAAAGAGTCTTTTTGCCCCAAGATCGAGAAAAATTAGAATGGGTAGCAACAAGGGTCCGAAAAGAGATGAATAAAAGGATGGCCAAAAAGATAGAAGCTTAAGCATTTTTTATTCTGTAAAAATCAAAATAACTGCGTTTTCGTCGTAATTGTATTTTTTTACATGGAATGTGGATTCCATTATTTAACATTGAGAGTTGTTTGTTAACTCATTGATTATTTTGTAATTAAATGTTAAATAATGATTCTTTGTTCAATTTTTTGGTTTAAACGGATCGTCGTTTTGCTGCTTGCCCTCACGACTTATGAGAATGTACTCGGGCAGGCTTGGATGCCGAGTTATAACTTTCGGAAAAAGATCTCTATTGACAAATCCATGATCCAGGGTGGAGTTAATTTGTTAGAATTCTCTGTGCTCATCGAACTTGAAGATCCGGACTTGAAGCAGCCTACTGGTTGTGTATATCAAGGGCAAAATAAGGAACTAGATATCTCATTTGCTAGTGTTCTACAGCCAGATATACCGATTCATTTTCAACTCGACGCTTATGATCCTTTGAAAGGGAAATTAATGTGTTGGGTTCGAATAAAAGAATTGATTGCATCAGGCAATCCCGGAGTCAATGAGCTTTATCTTTACTATGGTTCAACCCAAAGGCATAATCCCCTCTCTGCAGAAAGTCGCGCTACCTGGGGCAATGATTATCAAAACGTTTGGCATATAAACCCGGATATTCCACCTGCAAGCAGTAGGAGTGCCAATCAGAGTTCAAACAATGATATGATCGGTGATTCTGGGGTAAGTGTGGCTAATTTTCAGGAGGGCAAGATTGGTGCTGGACTCTGGTTTAATGGATCTACAACCTCAATGCATGCTGCGCCTGATACTAATTCAAATGTGTATGTTACGCTATGGCTGAAACTTCATGAAATTGGCCGCGAACAGGTTATTCTTGCCAACGATACTTTAGGTGTTGGATTTCGGATTACAATAGATGCAGAGGGGTATATCGTTTTATCAAGTGATTTCATCCGAAAGTCGACTATGGCGCTCACTGCGGGGACCTGGTATTATGTTGGGGTGATGTATAACCGCCAGCAAAAGGAGATTTATATCAATGGCGTATATAGGGGTGGAGATGCTATCGTTAATTTACGAATGAAAAACATTGGAAGGTATAGTATTGGCAAGAGTAAACAAGACGATCGGTACTTCAATGGGATGATTGATGAGCTGAGGACTTTGCGTGTAATAAGACGGAAAGAATGGCTTTCCGCGGAATACAGAAATCAGCTCAATCCAACAGCTTTTATCAGTGTTTCAGCGCAAGAGATAAATCCTATACAAACTCCGCTGGTAGATGAATTTACAGGTGCATATGGAACAAAAAATTGGGACGATGAAGGCAACTGGAGCTTTGGAACGATCCCTGTGCCATACGCCAATATTACTATTAAAGCAGGGCGGGAATTGCGAATACCGGCTGGTACTTCTTTAATGGTAAACAGCCTTATACTTGAACCAGGTAGTAGGCTTTTGTTAGGGACTGATTTAGAAGTCAACTGTAAGACAGAAATAGGCTCATCTTCATCAATAATTTTAGATGAGGGCGTACGAGTGGTGTTTAAAAATGATGTGGTAAATGATGGGTCAATTTTATTGAACGAAAATGCTGGCGCGCTGATATTTGCTGGGGATCAGTCCTTGCTAACCTTTTCCGGCTCGGGAACCTGCGCTGTTTCTCGTTTAGAAGTAAACCTCAACTCAGGCACAGCCTTACTACAAGCAAAACTGAAGGTGAGTAAGCAGGTTGAACTGATCAAAGGAATATTAAACGCTAATGGCAACCTGACGATGCTTGCGACAGGGGCGACTGATTACGCTGTTTTGATGCCCATTCAAAACATCAGCGCTGCAAATATTATCGGTAACGTAACTGTTCAACAGTTTATTGATGGTGATTTTTTAGCACCTTCTACTGCACGCAATTGGTGGCTGTTAAGTTCGCCTGTGTACCAATCGTTGGCGGAGCCAAAATTGTATAACCTAAATGCTATTCAGCAAAGTATGTTTGTAACAGGGACAGGTGGTGTAAATAATGGTTTCGATCTTTCTCCGAATAACAACTCCACGATTTACACACATGATCAATCCTTGCCCGGAAGCCTCTCTCAGAAGTATGCCGGCATAGCCAGCATGGGGACAAATTTACTTATGGGAAAAGGGTTTTATGTATTTTCAAGGGGAAGTAGGACAGAACCAAATGCCTATGTACATCAAATACAAACAACACCATTTTCGAATCCAAAGCCCTATCTGATTAATTATAGTGGCAAATTATTTACAGGTGAACTTAAGGTAGTTTTGCGGAATAGAGATACAGGCGGGGAAGGTGATGGATATAATTTGTTGGGAAATCCTTATGCTTCGACATTGTTATGGGGTAATTTACAAAAGGTAAATATGAGTCCCTTTTTATGGGTATTTGATCCAAAAAATAATGCCTATCGGGTAACAGATGATCCCGCTTACCTCATTCATTCAGGTGCCGGTTTCTTTGTTAAAGTAAATAGTGGCAATAGCACCGGCGAGCTTACGTTTACCGAACAGGCAAAATCTGGGGCAGTGGTTTCGGGCTTTTCGATAGTACTTTCGTCTGTAAATAAAGAAACAGATCTAGTGCGATACGATAGGAAAACCAGGATAAAAATAACCCTAAATAAGGAATCGCTGTCCGACGACTATATTTTAACCTTACATCCTTCCGGCAGTAACGAAATTAACGATGCTGATGCAGCTAAAATAGGAGAAGGACATTTAAGTATTTCGGGTTTAGCCACAAATGGGAATAAGCTTTCAATTGATGAACGGGCGATAGATACAGGCCGAAAGATAATTAAGTTGTTTGTGAAGGGCTGGACTACTGGTACATATACTTTTAAGTTTAATGCAGTTTTCAACAACCAGGAAAAGCTAACATTAATCGATCATTATTTGGATGTACATTACCCTATAGCCGCAGGAGAAAGCACACATCACTTTTCTATAAATACGGCAGTCGGGGCATCGTATGGCAAGGAACGGTTTTCTTTACTACTAGAACCGATAAAGATAAATGAGCCAATAAATGGGGTGTCTGATAGCCCATTTTTATTTTATCCCAATCCGGTAAATGAGCTGATTTATTTGAAAGCTGTCAATCAGAGCTGGAAAAACCTGAAAGTTATAATTCGTAACATTTCCGCTGAGCAGGTATGGCGCAATGACCTAGCTGTTCTTGAACCTGGTATTCCGGTGCAGTTGTCCTGTAGCCAATTGATAAAGGGAATTTATATCCTACAATTGATAGATCAGAAAAGTAATAAAATCATTGCTTCCTTTAAAATCTTAAAAAACTAAGTCGGATGAAATATGTATTGCTTTTTATTTTTATGTTGAGTTTTAGCCTGGCAATGGGTATACGTACAGATGATCCGGGCCTTCCGGGTGGCGATCCAGATGTGCCTGTGGATGGTGGAGTCGCTGCCTTGTTAGTCGCGGGAGTGGTATACGGAATAAGGAAAATTAGGCAATTACACTAAACGGTAATGCCTTCTTTTCTTAGAATGTAATTGTAAATTCCTTCAATAGGTTTCTGATAAATCTTACCTATTTTAACATGGCTCTTTAGGCATACCTCTCTTAAAATATCTTGATAGTAAAAGGCAATAGAACCCACAAAGTGAGTATCCAGGGTTTTATATTCGCTATAATCCTTGATGTTGCTATCTACAAACTCCTGAAAGCCTTCGCGTAGGATATTTACAATGAAAGGGTGCGTTTTATGATTGATCATAAAGCGGCTAATGGAAGCTAAGTATGTATTTGGACTTGGTTTTTGATATACATTAGTAATCACCGTTTCTTTATCGATATGAAACTCTTGTCCAAATTCAAAGCTGAGTTCAGCAGGCATTAGATTGTACAGGTAGGATGTGATCAGTTTACGACCAAACCATGTGCCCGAGCCCTCATCACCCAATACATAGCCCAAGCCATGCATACCATGATGTAAAGTTTTACCATCAAAATAGGAGATGTTGGAACCTGTACCTAAAATGCAGGTTAAGCCTGGCTTATCCCCACAAGTAGCATACGCGGAACCCATCAAATCATGTTCAACAGCAACATAGGCATTCGTAAAGAAAGAAGACAGCCCATTGGATATAATTTCTATTTTATCAGGAGAAGAACACCCTGCACCAAAGAAATAAACTTCCTTAACCTGGCTTGCTAAATGAGCAATTTCTTTCTTTTTAGAAAAGAGTTTGAAAATGTCATGCGCATTCAGGAAGTAAGGATTTATACCCTGTGTGCTAAAGTTGATTTGTTCATTTGGGCTATAACCCATCCAATCTGTTTTGGTGGAACCACTGTCTGCTACTAGAATCATTTGCTAAAAATAGTAATCTTATTGAATATTTAAAGT
>RCUH01000473.1_pt1 | contig 41212 bp, 43 predicted proteins | sample 2166191 | NCBI WGS metagenome assembly RCUH01 (sample SAMN09932848, study PRJNA488358) | compost metagenome | feature: garden; material: soil; isolation source: compost soil in an enriched community after 214 h of incubation | place: Germany: Experimental Botanical Garden Goettingen | collected... | reverse complement strand
CACCTGTGTAAGCTTGCAATTGTGCGGAAGTATTAAATCCAGTAGTTGCAGAAGGTGAAACAGCATAGTATGTTCTGTCCACTTCATAGCCTTCCAAATCATACATTACAACAGCGACTTGTTTTACAACTTTGCTTTCATCTATATTTTCATAACTAGATCTTGCAGCAGCTACAGAATAGCCAGTAGAAATTGAACGAGGAGTGTTTTTAAATCTTCTTGTTCTATTGAAATTTAGCGTTGGAGAAGTCATGTTTGTTTTTAACTTCACTAGAAATGCACCTAAAGGTTTTATTACTGAAGATCCAACATCTCCAACTTGGAAAACGCCTGATACAGGCTTGAGAACCTTTGCTGCAATCGGATATCTTGATCCTACAGCAACATTCCAATTTACATTACCACCTTCATAATATGCTATTCCCTCAAGATCATTAATACTATTACCATCACTAAAGTTACCTGTTTCATCGCTAGCAATAAGACTTAAGTCTAAATTGGTAAGAAAAGGATTGGCTACGTGATAAAGATTCAAACCATAACTTGTTGCGTTCCAGCTAGGTGTTTTTGATCTAAATGGATCATTGATATAACTATGATAAGTCTCTCCGAAAATGTTAGTTCCATTTCCACCAGGACCGAATCCTCCGGAGTAAGCTCCCGATAATGAAATTTGAACATTACTTGCTGTTAGATCAGAAGCAGGCGTTCCGCGAAATGTTCTCTTATCTGCTACACTAGTCGGAACCCAAAAATAAGACCCATCTGACTTTCGTCTAGGCAAAATATAATAAGTCAAGGGACTAATGAATGAGGCATTGGGATTTCCAGCAGCGCTGTAAGCTGTTCCGCTTTTGACAATCTGATCAAAACGTCCTTTTCCATGATTCCACCAAAAAGCTGAACTGATATTAAAACGTCCTGATGAATCGTTTGTAATATTCGTTACATTAATATCCGGAAAGACACTTACAAGCTCGTTAATAGTATAATTGAAAAAAGGCAAACCAATTTGTTGTCTTCCAGTATCACCATTGATAAAATCAGAAAGATATTCTTTATTAACCTTTCCTGTAATATTTGCTTGTGTAATACCAGTGATGTACAACTGTCCATAGTTGCTTGTTGTTTCCAATTTAATATTGAAATTAGCATCAGGACCTAGGATGATTTTTGGCTCAGTGGTGGATACACCCGTTGCAGTAGCATTTATCATTACATTTCCTGAGTTGTTTACAACTGCATCACCTGCAGTTTGCAATCCTCCACCATTATAAACCAAAGTCTGTGGCTGAATTGTAACCAACGCTTTATCACCTACATAAGTAAGGATTTGTGAAGAAGCAACTACGTAAAATAATAATAATTTAGCAGTAAATAATTTTTTTATCATCTTTTTTGTTTTGTGTGTTTATTTTGCAAATATATTAATTTTTTCATAATTCGTAAATAAACAGACTGCAATTAACTATTTTATAATATTGAGTCTATTTTAACTTCTTTGTTATTCTCAATATTAAACATATAATCCTCTAACACTTTTTCCGTTGTACCTCTCAGTCCTCTTGCGCCAAGTCCTTTGTTCATAGTGTCTTCCACGATTTCTTCTATGGCTTTGTCAGAGAATTCCAATTTCACATTATCCATTTTGAAAAGCTCTGTAAATTGATTTACGATAGAATTTTTTGGTTCTTTCATAATTCTTACCAAGACATCTTTTGTTAATTTTTCCAAGTATGTAATAATTGGAAATCTTCCCAAAAGCTCAGGTATCAATCCAAAACTCTTCAAATCGATGGCATTGATTTGACTCAGTATGTAATCTTCATCCTCTGTTTTATTCAATTTATCTTTTGAAAATCCAATCGCTTGTTTGTTAAGTCTTCTTTCGATAAGTTCATTCATTCCATCAAAAGCTCCTCCTGCAATGAAAAGGATATTTTGTGTATTGACTTGGATATATTTTTGATCCGGATGCTTACGTCCACCTTGCGGTGGCACATTCACAATACTTCCTTCCAAAAGCTTCAATAGTCCTTGCTGAACGCCTTCTCCCGAAACATCTCTTGTAATACTAGGATTGTCTGACTTTCTCGCAATTTTATCGATCTCATCAATGAAAACAATTCCTTTCTCAGCCTTTTCTACATCGTAATCGGCAACCATCAAAAGTCTGGAAAGAATACTTTCTACATCTTCCCCAACATATCCTGCTTCGGTAAGAATTGTTGCATCAACGATACAGAATGGAACATTAAGTTGCTTCGCAATCGTTTTTGCCAACAAAGTTTTTCCGGTTCCAGTTTCTCCAATCATAATAATGTTGGATTTTTCTATCTCCACTTCGCGGTTTTCGTCCTTTGCGTGCAATATTCTTTTGTAATGATTGTAAACGGCGATAGACAATTGCTTTTTCGCTTGATCCTGTCCGATTACATAGTCATCAAGAAATGTTTTGATCTCTCTCGGTTTTTTCAACTCCTCCATCGAGGTTGCCATCGAGGTTTCCGGAGTTGCTGTTGCACTGTCTTTTACAATGAGATGCGCTTGTTCTATACAGTTTTCACAGATAAAGCCATTTTGCCCAGAGATCAGAATTTGAACTTCACTCTTTTTTCTGCCACAAAATGAACATTGATTTGGATTCATAAATATTTAGAATTCTATTAATTAAAAAAAGAAGTCGAAACTTCTTTTATGCTTTTATTATCGTTTGCTGAATTTCTTCGTACTCTTCAGGGCTAAGTTTCAACCTGACATTCTTGAAGTTGAGATCATCAATATTATTGAGCGGAACAAGATGAATGTGCGCGTGTGGCACTTCTAATCCAACTACGGCAATCCCCACTCTTTTGCAAGGAATTGCTTTTTTGATTTGCTTTGCAATATCTTGAGTGAACGCCCAAAGCTCTTTGTATTCTTCTGAATCAAGATCGAATATCAAATCCGTTTCTTTCTTTGGAACAATCAATGTATGACCCTTTACCAAAGGCATTGCATCTAGAAAAGCGATATGCTTATCGTCTTCCGCAATTTTGTAACTTTTGATTTCTCCGTCGATGATCTTAGAAAAAATACTGCTCATAGGTAATGATTGATGCTTGATAAATGAACATTGATTCTTAAATCAATACTTTCAATTTTTATAATGTAATCTCTAAAACTTCAAATGAAAGTTTGTTACCATTTGGCAAAATAATGTCAGCAGTTTCGCCAACAACTTTACCCAAAAGTCCTTTGGCGATTGGTGTGTTCACAGAGATTCTTCCAGTCTTGATATCACTTTCGTTATCTGGAACCAAAGTGAATTTTTGCTCACCTTTTGTCGCATTATTTTTCAACCTTACTGTTGTAAGAATCGAAACTTTACTAAGGTCAAGCTGAGTAACGTCTATGATTTTCGAAGTAGAAACAATGTCTTTGATCTTGGAAATTCTCATTTCCAACATCCCTTGTGCTTCCTTCGCAGCATCGTACTCTGCGTTTTCCGACAGGTCACCTTTATCTCTTGCCTCAGCAATTTGCTGTGTTATTTTTGGTCTTTCTATGGTTTCAAGTTGTTCCAGTTCGGCCTTCATTTTGTCCAAACCTTCTTTGGTTACGTAGTTCATAACAATAAAATTTATCGTTTGTATAAAAAAATAATCCGACCTTTGCCGGATACTATTTTGTCTCGAATTGAGTTTACAAATATATAATTTATTTTGAAATGAAACTTAAAAAAAACATATCCATTTTTACATTAATACTGACTTTCAGTTTATTAACTTTCAATAGCTCGTGTAGCGAAAGAAACGAAACGGTGAGCTGTTTTCCTAACGCATTGGTTTCCGTACAGCTCAATTTGAATTTAGGTTCATATTACAAATTACAAAACGTTGGCGGATGGATTTATGAGGAGCAAATTGGATCTGGAACACGCGGATTGATTGTCGTAAGAGTCACCAACGGTTTCAAAATCTATGACCGGAATGCGCCGCACATTTGCCCAGATAACGAGACGACTTTGGTAGTGAAAAATGAAACTGCCATTCATTGCCCAAAAGATGGTGCAGAATGGATCTTGATTACAGGACAGCCTACAGCTGTGGCGAAAATTGCTCCGAAAACTTACCCTTACAGTTACGATCCAAACACAAATATTTTATCAATCTATAACTAAGATTTATTATTAATTTAATTTCTAAAACTTAACATCCATTCTCTATGAAAATTGTCCTCCAGCGTGTTTCCGAAGCCAATGTAAAAGTTGACAATCAAATTGTAGGAGCAATCGAAAAAGGATTGATGTTGCTAATTGGCGTAGATGAATCCGACGAATTTTCCGATGCAGATTGGCTCGTAAAAAAAATAACCGATGTACGTGTTTTCTCTGACGATGATGGAAAGATGAACCACTCTGTAAAAGACATCAACGGCGAAATCCTTTGCATCAGCCAATTCACCTTGATCTCTGATTATAAAAAAGGAAATCGTCCATCTTACATCAAAGCGGCAAAACCAGACAAAGCCATTCCGCTTTTCGAATATTTCAAAGATGAATTGAAAAAGTCCGGACTCAAAATCGAAAGTGGAATCTTCGGTGCAGATATGAAAGTTTCTTTAATCAATGATGGACCAGTTACTTTGGTTTTCGACAGCAAAACAAAATTATAAAGGAGCAACTATTTGCTCCTTTTTTTAATCTACCTCATATTCTAATTTTATTGTGATGCTCGCTTCTTTTTCTTTCGAAGTTGTGTTGTAAGTTCCGCCGTAGGAATAATCTTCGTTTGAGTTCGGTGCTGTAATTTGGATGACGCCCATTGTTGCCTTTTTCAAATTCCCAAGGTCGCTTCCTGCATTTTCAGCGATTTTTTCTGCGCGTTCTTTCGCATCTTTGGTCGCGTCTGCAATCATTTGTTGTTTGACCTCAGCTAATTTGGTGTAGAAATATTGAGGCGAAGAAGACGTAAATTCAATCCCGCGGTTGATGATTTCTGTGATGTTTCTGGAGATGTTTTCGATTTTTGAAACTTCTTTGGATTTGATGGAAACACTTTGCGTCAAATTGTAACCCGCAAACTCACCCTGCTGATAATTACCGCTTGCATCTGTAAAACTTCTGAATTGCTTCTGAATATCAACAGCTGAAAAAATCATTTCGTTTTCTTTCACACCTTTGGATTTCAGGTAATCATAAATCACTTTTCTGTCCACAGCCAAATCGTCGTAAGCTATTTTCAGTTCAAAATTATTTTTTGAAAAACTACCAGACCAAGCAATAAAATCTGATGTGAACGTTTTGGAGCCAAGTCCCGTCACGGAAACTGTATTCTCAGATTTGTTTCTATTTTTGATGGCATTTCCAAGAAACGCAGTCGCAATGATGAAACCCAGCGCTGCAATTCCAACAGCAATGTATATTCGCATAAGATTTTAGATTTGAGTCTTTTGCATCAAATGCAATACCACTTTTTGATTTAATTAATGATAAAATTACAATGCTATTTGTCCAATATCTTCTATCGAAGTTTCTCTTTCCACTGCTTCCAAATAAGCCTTTCTTTTTACAACTTTGGTATCGCTCCAGCTGTCATGCCAACCTCTACTTCCAAGAAAAGACAAAACATCGAATGGCACGATTCGACTAAAATTTCTTTTGAGAAAATCCTCAGATGTTGGCAAGCTTCCATCTTCTTTCACGACCATCGTTCCTGTAATCAATTTCCCCAGACTTCTTCCCTTTGTTAAAAACTCTGTTAAATACATTACAAAAGCATATAAAATCGCCGTTATTATACGATCTAAATATGTATTGATATTAGCCAATTTATCGGCATTGATGACATAATCCGTTCCGGTTGCCAACGAATAAATCAAGATTGCAACCGAATACAAAATGACAACAATAATGATAGATATTATGTAATCTATAATGAAATTTAAAAATCTGAATAATTTCTCCGCCTTGTAGCGATCTACAATTTTATAATGATTTTTCATGGTTTTTATATTTTTTGTTTTTAATTAATTTCTTTCTCAAATTCCAAACTCACGCCTTTCATTTCTCCTGGCATTGGTGGAATTGTTTTGGTCAATTTTATTTTGATGAAAGTAATTTGTGGAAACTGACTTTCAATTTTATTGATGATTCTTCCAATCACGTGTTCCAAAAGCTGGGAACGAATTCCCATTTCCTGATGGACGATTTCATTAATCTCAGCGTAATTGATGGTATCATTAAGGTCATCAGATTGCGAGGCTTTTTCCAAATCTGAATGGACTTCCAGATTGACAACGTAATGATTTCCAATAATGGCTTCTTCTGGCAAAACGCCGTGATAGGCGTATATTTTTATGTCTTCGAGGATTATTTTTGATTTCATTTTTTAAAAATAGAAAAAAATCTAACGCAAAGTCTGCAAAGATTCTTTTAATTTTCATTGGAAATATTTTAGGCTCGCAAATAAGAGATTCGTCGATTCCGAAAATCAAATAAAAAATTGGAGATAAAAGCGCTTCGCTCAGCAAGGAAAAATGATTTTTAATCATAACGTTTGTCATTCCGGAGAAATCTTAACAATCTAGATTCCTCCGGAATGACAAATACTATGGCAAAACGTTAATTCATTAGGAAACTTTCTTTCTTGCGAAGCTGCAATAGGGATAGTAGTGGAAATCCTTTTTTGTGGATTTGATGATGTTCAAACTTTATGCAAAACGTCGTCCACAAAAAAGATTGTAATGGATAGCCCGACCCGAGCGGTGGCCCTTCGAGAGCCTCAGGATGACAAGCGTTGGCGAGGGGATTGCCCAAATCACGTCATAAAAAAACCTCATCAGTTAAGACAAGGTTTGTAATTTTTTATTTGATGCTTTTGGAAAGTTCCAGCATTTCTTCAATTGGTTTGAGTGCTTTGAGTCGCAACTCTTCCTCGATGATGATTTCCGGAAGTTCGTACTTCATACAGAGGTAAAGTTTTTCCAGCGTGTTGCGTTTCATATAAAAACACTCGGAGCAATTGCAACTTTCGTCGAAAACCAACGCGGGAATCAATTCTTTGTGTGGTGCACGTTTTCTCATTTCGTGAAGGATTCCTTCTTCGGTTGCTACAATAAACTGCTGACAATCATCTTGTTCTACATAATTAAGAAGTGCGGAAGTTGAACCAATGTAATGTGCCAATTCCAAAACAGCTTCTTCACTTTCCGGATGTGCAATCATTTTGGAACCTGGATGATCTGCCAATTGTTTCGCGATGCGCTCCATAGAAAATGCCTCGTGAACGATGCAACTGCCGTCCCAAAGAATCATATCTCGACCGGTTTTTTTGCTTAGGTAACGTCCAAGATTTTTGTCCGGCGCGAAGATGATCGATCGGTCTTTTGGCAAAGCCTCGATGATCTGTTCTGCGTTGGAACTTGTTACAATAATATCTGAAGCAGCCTTGGTTTCTGCGTTACAGTTGATGTAAGTGGCAATCAGTGCATTTGGATGTTGCTCGCGCATTTTGTTGAGACCTTCTGCGGAACAGCCGTCTGCAAGAGAACAACCTGCAAGCGTATCTGGCAAAACAACTTTTTTGGTTGGATTAAGGATTTTCGCTGCTTCTGCCATAAAGTGAACGCCACAAAATGCGATCATATCAGCATCGGTTTCCTTGGCTTGTCTCGCCAATTGCAAAGAATCTCCAAGAAAATCCGCAATATCCTGAATTGGTCCTGGCTGATAATAATGCGCCAAAATCACGGCATTTTTTTCTTTTTTAAGATCAAGAATTGCTTGCACCAAAGCGTCTCCGGTTGGGATTGCGAATTCCTTAAGATCAAGAAAGCCTTTGACTGGCATATTATTTATTGCAGTGTTTAATGTGTTGTCCATTATGTGTTTCAGATTTTATTCGTTGATAAAGTTATTAATTATTTTCTCGACTTCGGCTTTTGCAACGTCAAGATCTGTGTTAATAATAATCTTATCGAAATGTTTTTGATAGGTCATTTCCTCGCCTGCTTTTTCCACTCTGGTTTTGATGGTTTCGGCGCAATCGGTATTTCTTTTTATCAATCTTTGTTCCAACTCGGCGATGCTTGGTGGCATTACGAAAATCGATAGCGCTTTGTCACCAAAAATCTCTTTCAGACGGATTCCACCTTTGACATCGACATCGAAAATCACGACTTTGCCTTGGTTCCAGATTCTTTCAACTTCGGATTTCAGTGTTCCGTAATATTTGTCCGTGTAAACTTCCTCGAATTCTACAAATCCATCTTCCGAGATTTTCGCTCTGAATTCTTCTGGCGTCAGAAAGTAATAATCTTCGGCGTGTTGTTCTTCGCCTCGTGGTTGTCTTGTGGTAGCGGAAATCGAGAAACAGAGTTCTGGCACAACCGACAAACCGTGTTTTACCAAAGTTGTTTTTCCACTTCCGGATGGTGCGGAGAATATGATAACTTTTCCCATTATAATAATTGATTATCGATAAATGATAATTGATAAAAATCGTTCATCAATTATCGTTTATCATTTATAATACATTCAGCGTTTGTTCTTTAATTTTTTCAAGATCATCTTTCATTTCAACTACCAATTTCTGGATCTCAGAATGATTGGCTTTTGAACCCAAAGTGTTGATTTCACGTCCCATCTCCTGAGCAATGAAGCCTAATTTTTTTCCATTGAAATCTTCGTTTCTCATCACTTCAAGATAATACTTGATATGTTGGGAAAGACGAACTTTTTCTTCAGAAATATCCAATTTTTCAACGAAATAAACCATTTCTTGATAATATCTTGTCTCATCGATATTTTCAAAATTCTTAAGTGCGGTTTGATAACGGTCTTTGATGGGTTGGATTCTTTCTTCTTCGTATTGAGCAACTTGATTCAAATTATTCTCGATGTTCTGAACGATTTTTTCGATTTCCTCAGCTAGATTGTTACCTTCTGTTTGACGGAATTCTATAAATTTAGAAACTGAATCCTGTACCACTGCAAGAAGAGATTTCCATTCGTTTTCTTCAAGCTCAGAGTTTTTTGTTGATAATACGTCTGGCATTCTCACAGCCATTTTCAGATATTCAAATTCTGGCGCGTCAGAAGCAACGGCTCTTAGCTGATCCATATAATTTTTAACGATATCCTCATTGATCTTCACATCATTACTGACTTCCAGACTTTCGCAATTGATGTAGCAATCTACCTTTCCACGCAGAATCTTGTCATTGAGAAGTTTTCTGATCTCGAATTCCTTTTCTTTATATCTAAGCGGCGTCTTCACATTCAGATCAAAGTTCTTGCTGTTCAGCGATTTGATGTCCACCGTTATTTTTGTGCCTTCATAAACAGTTTCGGCTCTCCCAAAACCTGTCATAGATAATATCATATTGAATTTTTATAAGACTGCAAAGATAATGTTTTCATTGATTTGAAATAATGATTCAATTTTAACAATTTTCATATTCAATATAGTTGGATTTTGAAATTTGAAATCCCTATTTTTGCAACATATGAAAAGATGGTATCTCTACCCCTTTTCCCTGGGTTATCATCTCGGAACTTCGATTAGAAACCGGATGTATGATTGGGGATTATTCTCTTCCTCGAAATTCCGAACACCAATTATTGGTGTTGGCAATCTGTCCGTGGGTGGCAGTGGAAAATCGCCGATGGTAATGTATTTGGCAGAATATCTTTCCAAATATTACAGAACTGGCGTACTTTCCCGAGGTTACGGAAGAATTACAAAAGGCTACAGCATTGTAAACTACGACAGCAATTATAAATTGGTTGGCGACGAGCCGATGCAATTGTTTGAACGTTTCCGAAACCGTTTCGTCATCGGCGTTTGTGAAGACAGAGTTTTTGGTGCGAAGAAAATCATCGAAGATATGGATCTGGAAGTCTTGCTTTTGGATGACAGCTATCAACACCGCGCGATAAAACCTGGAATGAATCTTCTTTTGACGGATTACAATGACCCTTATTTCAAAGATTTCATTTTGCCAGCTGGTGATCTTCGAGAAAGCAGACACGGAATGAAACGTGCGAATATCATTATGGTCACAAAATGTCCAGACGATCTTACAGAGGAAAAGAAGCAGTTTTACATCTCAAGAATCCGACCTCAGCATTATCAAAAAGTATTTTTTTCAGCCATTTCTTATGACGAAAATATCATCGGAATTGATAGTATGATGCCTGTGAAAAATCTGGATTATTATGATGTCTTATTAATTACCGGAATTGCAAATCCTTCTCAATTATTGAAAGAGCTTTCGAAGTACAACAAAAAAGTCAAGCATCTGCAGTACAAAGACCATCACAATTTCACAGATGATGACATCAAAAAAATATCAGCAGAATACAAAAAACTCGGTGAATACAAGGTGATATTGACAACCGAAAAAGATTATGTTCGCCTCAAGACTTTTGATTATCTTCGAAACAAGATTTTTTATTGGCCGATCAATGTAGAGATCGACAAGCGCGAGGATTTTAACCAGATCATTCAAAATTATGTTAGAAAAGTATAAAGAAACAGCAGAATTTATCAAGAATATTATCGGAGAAACACCAGATTTCGCGATTGTATTGGGTTCTGGTTTAGGAAAACTTCAATATGAAGTTGAGGCGATTCACACTTTAGATTACAAAGACATTCCTAATTTTCCCCAGACCACAGTTGCTGGTCACGGCGGAAAATTAATTTATGGAATTTTAGAAGGTAAAAAAGTATTGATGATGAGCGGTCGTTTCCATTATTATGAAGGTCATTCTATCGAAACAGTTACGTTTCCTTTCCGGGTTTTCCATTTGTTGGGAATCAAGAATCTGATTCTTTCCAATGCTTGTGGTGGCGTGAATCCAGATTTCAAAGTGGCAGACATTATGATTCTGACAGATCACATCAATATGTTGCCAGAACATCCATTGAGAGGAAAAAACATCGACGAATTTGGACCTCGTTTCGTAGATATGAGTGAACCCTACAACCGCAAAATGATCGAGATTGCAAAGTCTGTCGCGGTTGAAGAAAACATCGACGTCAAAGAAGGTGTCTACGTTGCTTTGACTGGACCAACTTTCGAAACACCAGCAGAATATGGAATGATCAAAGCCATTGGTGGTGATGCTGTCGGAATGAGCACCGTTCCGGAAGTAATTGTTGCAAAACATCAGGGAATGGATTGCTTCTGTTTATCAATCATCACCGATCTTGGAGGACCAGATATTGCATTCGCAGTTTCTCACGACGAAGTTTTGGAAGCGGCCAACAAGGCAATGCCAAATGTCATCAAAATTGTAAAAGGATTGGTAAGGAATTACTAACTTTATTCAAAATATAAATCATCAAGACAGCTTTTTTCGCTGTCTTTTTTTGTTTTCTTTAATACAATATTCCTTAGCTTTGTTCATCAAAATTTAAAAATAATGAAGAGGATTTTAATTTATCTATTACTAATGGTTTTCCAATTTGGATTTTCACAGGAAGCTCCAAAAGTTCTGAAAACCAAATTTTCCAAAGAAGCTTTAGCTCAAAAATTACAAGACACAAACGGCAAAGAGATCTCTATGACCGAAATTCTGAAGCAAAACAAAGGCAAAATATTGATTCTAGATTTCTGGGCTGGCTGGTGCAGAGATTGCCTCAAAGCATTTCCGAAAGCTAAAGAATTGGAGGAAAATAATCCCAACGTCAATTTCGTTTTTCTTTCATTGGAGCGATCAAAAGATGGTTTTCTGAAAAGTCTTGACAAGCACGAGATGACCGACAAAAAAAATTATTGGTTCTCATCTGGCTGGAAAAATGATTTCAACAATTACATCGACCTCAATTGGATTCCAAGATATATCGTCGTGGATCAAAAATCCGACATTGCAAAATATTACGCGATCTCGCCCGAAGATCCGAAGATTCAAACCACAATAGACAAGCTTACAAAATAATCACTATCCCGAAAATTTTCGGGATTTTTTTTGGTTAAATTTGTCACATAATACCCTACATTTTTATACTAATTTTTATGGCAGCTTTATCCGCCTTCCGTTCCCAATCTTTTTGCCTTGGCTTTTCCAGCCACAAAAAAGGATTTCCACTCAAGTCGGGCTGCGAGATTTGTCATCAAAAGAAATTATCATCAAATGTTTGACCGATGCAACCTCAACGCAAAATAATCCACGTCGATATGGACGCTTTCTACGCCTCAGTAGAACAGCTCGATGACCCGAGTCTGCGTGGGAAAGCCATTGCAGTTGGTGGCGGACATCGTGGTGTGGTTGCGGCCGCAAGTTATGAAGCGCGTAAATTTGGAGTTCGGTCGGCGATGCCAAGTAAAACAGCGAGAGAAAGATGTCCGCATCTCATTTTTGTAAAACCGAGATTTGCCCGGTACAAAGAGATCTCCAGCAAAATCAGAAGTATTTTCCACGAATACACAGACTTGGTAGAACCACTTTCTCTGGATGAAGCCTATCTTGATGTAACCGAAAATAAAAAAGACATCGAGTCAGCAAACGACATTGCCAGGGAAATTAGAAAAAGGATTTTTGAAGAAACGGGATTGACGGCTTCAGCTGGAATTTCTGTTAATAAGTTCTTGGCAAAAGTTGCCTCAGACATCAACAAACCAAACGGACAGAAAACCATTCATCCAACCAAAATCGATGAGTTTTTGGAGAATCTTCCGATTGAGAAATTCTACGGTGTTGGAAAAGTGACTGCGAACAGAATGCACACTTTACACATCTTCAAAGGTTCTGATCTGAAGGCAAAATCTTTGGACGAGTTGGAAAAACTTTTCGGGAAATCGGGAAGATATTATTACAATGTGGTCCGGGGCATTCACAACGGTGAAGTGAAACCGAATCGGATTCAGAAAAGTGTGGCGGTAGAAAGAACGTTTTGGGACGACATCAATGAGGATGATGAAGTGGACCAAAAACTGAAATCCCTAAGTCTTGAACTGGAAGAACGCCTTGGCAAAAAAGAGATCAAAGGAAAAACCTTGACTCTGAAAATCAAATACAAAGATTTCACGCTTTACACGAGAAGCAAAACGCAAGATTTATATTTCGAAAACGCGGAAAAGTTTTACAATACGGCGAAACAACTATGGGAACTGCGACCTTTTGATAAGGCGATTCGGCTTCTTGGACTTTCTTTGTCCAATCTTAATACAGACGAGAAAAAGCAAGTTTCTGTTCAGTTGAAGATTCCTTTTGCTGAGTTTGACGATTGATATTTTCAAACGCAAAGTCCGCGAAGATTTTTTTAATTGCTCGAAAATATTTTATGGTTCGCAAGGGCGCTTTGCTCAGCGAAGAGATTGGGAATAATTATTTCTCGCAGATTGGGCGGATTTTGCAGATTTCAAAAACATAAATATTGCCTCTTCGTTAGGTTGCTTAGGAATGACAAAAGTTGTTTTGATTTGGAAAAGTTTAAACCTTGCGAAGCGCGCCCCGGCTTGAGCGGAAATCCTTTTTTGTGGCTGGAATTAGCGATGGCAAAAAGATTGGGAGCGGAAGACGGATAAAGGCGCCCAAATAATTTGTTTTGATGACTACAAGCTTTCTCTCTTGATTCTTTTTACTTTTCTCTTGTTTCTTCGCGATTTTCCTTGGCTTGATATTTTCATAGAACGAAATATCTAATTAAACAATCTGAAAAAATCTACACTCTTATGAACGGAACGATGATACAGTTTTTCCATTGGTACACCGATGGCGACTCATTCCTTTGGAAACATACAAAAGACCAGGCAAAATATTTATCGGACCTTGGGATTACTTCAGCTTGGCTTCCGCCGGCTTATAAAAGCACAAACGCAGGTTTCTCTGTTGGCTACGACCCATACGATTTGTTTGACTTGGGGGAATTTGACCAAAAAGGTGGCGTTGCTACAAAATATGGAACGAAGGAACAATATCTGGAAGCCGTGAAAGCTTTGAAGGAAAATAAAATCCAAGTGATTGCCGATGTGGTTCTAAACCACAAAGCCGGCGGTGACGAATTGGAGAAATTCCGTGTGGTGAAAGTGGATGAAGATGATCGCGACAAGGTGATTTCGGATGTGATGGAAATTGAGTCTTACACAAAATTTACATTTCCGGGAAGAGGTGACAAATATTCTAATTTCAAATGGGATTTCACTTGTTTCTCCGGTGTGGATTATGCGGAAGGTCTCGACCAGGCGATTTTTCAGATTTTCAATGATCACGGTGAAGGCTGGGACGAGATTGTAGATGACGAAAAAGGAAACTATGATTATCTGATGTACAATGACATCGAACATCGCAGTCTGTTTGTGCGCGAAGAACTGAACCATTGGGGAAAATGGTTTCACGATGAAACGGGATTTGATGGCGTGAGATTGGACGCTGTGAAACATATCTCGCCAGGATTTTACAGAGAATGGCTGACACTTTTGCGCTCCAACACGGGAAAAGACATCTTTGCCGTCGGTGAATATTGGGCACCGGGATTGCTACCTTCATTGGAAGCTTACATCGATTCTACAGAAGGTTGTATGAGTCTTTTCGATTCGTCGCTTCAACATAATTTTCATATTGCGTCTAAAAAACCGGATTATGATTTGAGAAAGATCTTCAGCAAAACTTTGGTGGGTTCTCATCCAGACAAATCTGTTACGGTGGTTGATAATCACGACACGCAACCGCTTCAGGCTTTGGAAGCACCGGTTGAGACTTGGTTCAAGCCTTTAGCTTACGCTTTGATTTTGTTGAGGAAAGATGGATATCCTTGTGTTTTCTATCCAGATCTTTATGGCGCGAGCTACAAAGACAACGGGAATGACGGGAATGAATATGAAATCCATCTGGAAAAAGTGGATGCCATAGAAGAACTCATCAAAGCGAGAAGAGATTTTGCTTACGGCGAACAGAGAGATTATTTTGAAGATGCGAATTGCTTAGGCTGGATCCGTGAAGGTGACGACGAACATTCTGGTTGTGCCGTAGTTCTAAGCAACAGAGATGCCTACCACAAACCAATGGAAATCGGGGAACGATATGCTGGACAGACTTTCTATGATTATACAGGGCATTTGGAAGATAAAATTACGATTGATGAGAAAGGTTGGGCAGATTTTCCTTGCCCTGCAGGGAATGTGAGTGTTTGGGTGGCGGAGTAATTTTCGTTAATAATAAAAAAACCTCTCGAAAATAATTTCCGAGAGGTTTATATTTTTTAGAATGGAGATTTAATTAATATCCACCTTCGCTTGAGCCTTCTCCAAGAAGTGCTTTTGCTGCAGAAGTTCCGATTCTTTGTATTCCTAATGTGATCATTTTTTCCGCATCCTCCGGAGTTTTCACGCCACCTGCTGCTTTTACAGGAAGTTTTCCAGCGTTGTCCAACATGATTTTCACGCCTTCAAATGTCGCTCCGTTTGGTTTTCCGCCTTCGGTAACAAAAAATCCTGTTGACGATTTCACGAAGATTTTAGAAAAGTCTTTTTCCTCGAAGTTTTCTTGCGCCCATTTCCAGATGTTTGCCGTTAGGTCAGCAATTTGAGAATCTGTAAGCGCAGCGATTTCTATAATCCATTTTACAGTCTTGTCGAAATGCAGACCCAATTTGGTTCCTTCCACAAATTCTTTTTGAACTAAATCTAAATCTCCAGCTTTGAACGCTTCATAATTAATGACATAGTCCAACTCGTCCACACCATCCAAAACCGCTTGATTTGCTTCAGCTAATTTTTCTTCCACAGTATAAGTTCCTTCGTGAAAGCCAATAACTGTTCCTACCAAAACTTCGGAATTTTGAGCTGTGAGATAATCTTTGATTAATCTGACATAATTCGGGCGAATCATCACTTCTTTAAAATTATGAGCGATTGCTTCATCTGTAAGTTCTCTTACTTTTTCGAAGGTTTTTTCTTCTGACAATCCAGACTGAGCCGGCGTTTTAAGATATGTTGAATCTAAATATTGATTAATTTCCATAGAAATACTTTTTTTTGATTTTTCGCTGATGATGAATAGAATTAAAGCTTGTTGATCACAGCAAATTTGTAATTACAAAAATAAAAAAAGGATACAAATAATTGCATCCTTTTTATGATTATATCGGTTCCTGTTAAACTTTTAGCTGTCTGCTGATGCTTTGCTCAAGAGAAAGAATTGTTTCTGTTCTTGTAACGCCTTTCAATTTTTGGATTTTGTTTAGAATCTCCATCAAGTGATCATTGTCTTTGCAAAGAACTTTTAGAAAAATGGTGTAGTTTCCGGTTGTGTAATGCGCTTCCACTACTTCATTCACCATATTCAAATTTTTGATGGCGTCTTGATAATGGCTTGGCTGATCCAAGAAAATACCAATGTATGAAACCACTTTGTATCCAATTTTTCTCGGATTAAGAAAAGAAATTGAATTTTCTATAACGCCTGCCTGCTCCAGTTTTTTGATTCTCTGGTGAACTGCGGTTGTAGAAATCCCTACATGTTTGGAAATGTGTGCAAGGGAAGTTTTTGCGTTATCCATCAACATATAGACTATTTCTTTGTCAACTCCGTCTAAATGGTATCCGGATTCAGATGCACTTTTCATAATTTATAATAGATTTTAATGTTTAAATGTACCAAAAATAAAACAACAAAATGATTCTAACTAAACTAATATATTCTTTAAATAGAAAAAAATTAATATTTAATTAAAATAATTGTTTATTGTTTTTCATTTGGTTGTAAAATTATAGAAAATAATATGAATTATAAAAATATATTGCACTTAATTTTCCAAAATCATATAAAAAGGATTAAAAATAAATATGGTTACAAAATGAGTTCAATGTTAAATTTGGGTTAATTCAAAATCAATAAATCATTAATGAAAACATGATTTCAAATTTTCAAATAATCATAAAACACTACTAAACAACAAGTTAAATACGAGTATCATAGCTAATTAAAAAAAGAATTTTGAATCGTGAAAAAATTATATATTTAAAACCTTATATATAGACCCAATGAAAAATTTTTACAACCTGATCGCATTCTTTTTTGCGATCCTAAGCTATGCGCAGACACAGACGGTCACGTACTCGATCAGTCCTCCTGCCTTCAACGAGGATGAATCTATTACCATTACATTCAATGGTAGTAGCATCAATGAATCTACTTGGAATGTTTCCAACAACGCATTGTATCTGTGGAGCTGGTCATTTGACACCAACGATGCAAACAGCATTGACTGCCCGACAAACGGTGCCTGGAATGCTTCCAACGAGGCCAACAAGTTAACTTACAACGCTGGCAATGATACTTACAGCATTACATTCGTTCCAAGAACTTTCTACAACAGAAATGGAATTGGAAAAATCGGTTTCCTACTGAAAACAAAAACTGGAAACGGACAATCGCAAGATATTTTCTCCGAAGTAGGAAGATTCCAATTTGTAAATACGACGCCAAGAAATGGCACGGTTAATTTCATTGCTTCTGGCGGAAATTACCCAATTTCTTACAGCACTTCCCTTCCAGCAAACTACCAAATCAAAGCAAACGGAACAGTAATCCACACGGCGACTAATGTTTCATCTACATTGAAAGTTTTAAACGTAACTGCTGACACTCAAGTAGAATTAACCGCTACAAGTGTTGCAGACAATACTGTTTTGACATCTAGATTCAGTATTTCTCCAACGCCGGCGGTACAGACTGCAACGATGCCTTCTTATATGAGACAAGGAATCAGTTACGATCCAAATGACCCGACAAAAGTTGGTTTGGCTTTGTATGCGCCTTTCAAAAGTTACGTTCACGTGATCGGAAGTTTCAACAACTGGCAGATTTCTTCTAACTATGTAATGAAGAAAGACACGAACAATGCGAACTTATATTGGTTAGAAATCACAGGATTGACACCTCAACAAGTTTACACTTTCCAATACAGAACCAGCGATGGTGTAAAAGTGGCGGATCCATATTCTACCTTGGTACTTTCTCCAGATGATGATCCTTGGATTTCTTCTACAACCTACCCAGGATTGCCAACTTATCCAGCAGGTCAACAATTTGATGTTTCTGTAATCCAAACAGCAAAACCTGCTTACAACTGGACTGTTACAAACTTCCAGAAACCAGCAAAACAGAACCTTATTATCTACGAAGCATTAGTAAGAGATTTCACAGCGGAACAAAACTGGCAATCAATGATTGACAAAATTCCTTATATCAAAGGATTAAATGTTAACGCAATTGAACTAATGCCAATTATGGAATTTGATGGAAACAACTCTTGGGGTTACAATCCTGGATTCCATTTAGCTTTGGACAAAGCTTACGGAACGCCAGAAAAATTTAAAGAATTTGTAGATAAATGCCACCAAAACGGAATTGCCGTAATCTTGGATATTGCACTGAACCACGCCACTGGAAGATCACCACTGCAAAGACTTTGGATGAATGACCCATCAGGAACTGGTTATGGATCTACAGCATCCAACAATCCTTATTTCAACCAATTGCCAACGCACAGTTATAATGTATTTAATGACTTCAACCACTCAAAACCAGATACAAGATATTTTGTGAACAGAGTTTTGGAACAATGGATCAAAGAATACAAAGTGGATGGATTCCGTTGGGATCTTACTAAAGGATTTACTCAAAATTGTACTGCTTCAGACGAAGGTTGTACAGGTTCTTACCAGCAAGACAGAGTGGATGTTTTGAAATTATATTCAGATTATCAATGGTCTCACGATCCAACTTCTTACATTATTTTCGAACATTTGGGAGGAAATCAAGAAGAAAAAGAATGGGCAAACTACAGACTGAACGAAGGAAAAGGCGTGATGATGTGGGACAATATCACCGGACCTTACGGCCAAAACACAATGGGTTATGACGCCAACAGCAACTTCAACAGAGCAGATTTCAGAAACCACGAATTCAATGAAAGAAGAAATGTAACTTATGGCGAAAGCCACGACGAAGAGCGTTTGATGTACAAAAACTTAACGTTCGGAAACGGAAATGTGAAAAACCTTTCCACAGCATTAGAAAGACAAAAAGCATTTGGTGCAATGTTCTTCACAGTTCCTGGTCCAAAAATGATTTGGCAGTTTGGAGAACTTGGATACGAATTCAGTATCAACAGATGTGAGAACGGAACCATAAGCAACGATTGTAGACTTTCGCCAAAACCAGTAGCATTCTCATTAGGTTATGACACAAATGCAGAAAGAAAAGCAATATATGATACTTGGGCAAAAATCTTAGAAATCAGATTATCAAGCCAAGTTTTTGACACAACAACCTTCACTGTAGAATCTGGAAACTTGTTACCAAGAATCTTTATTTGGAATGACGCTTTACCAGCAAGTTCTTTGAAAAATGTTGTCGTAGTTGCCAACTTCACGACTACTGCGCAAACTGTGACGCCTAGCTTCCCATATTCCGGAACTTGGTACAACTTGATGAACAATACTTCTATGTCTGCAAGTGCTTCTACTACAGTAGTTCTTCAGCCGGGAGAATTTAGAATCTACGGTAACCAAACCGCTTTGGCAACAGATGAAACTAAGATTGATGTTAACAAAACATCACTTCAAATCACTCAAAATCCTTCAACAGATGGATTATTGAAAATCAGATACAACAAAGCGAAAAATGGACAAATCAACGTTTTTGACATCAATGGAAAACTTGTTAAATCTTTTGGTGTAAAATCTGCGAAAGGAGACGAAACATTCTCTGTAAACGGATTGACTTCAGGAACTTATATGGTTCAATTGAAATCAGATGACGGTTTGGCAGTTTCAAAATTGATTGTGAAGTAATACAATATCAATTTATAAAACTAAAATCGCCCCGAAATATTCGGGGCGATTTTTTTTATTTTTCAGATAAAGTTTTTAAGTCGTTCAGTCCTTCTTCAAACGTGCTCATCATTTGTCTGTCAAGTACTGGTTTCATTGGTTTCATAATCGTTGAGCAGTCAAAATCAATATCCCAAGTCACTTTCGTATCATCGCCAGCAGGTTCCAGCTTGATATTCGAAACCGCATAATCTTCGTAAGGTTTGATGAAGTGCATCTTCGTTGTCACCAGTTTATTCGGTTCAATTTTCGTAATTTCCTGCTCGCCCTCGCCCACTTTATCATTGCCTTTCCACGCAAAGAAATCGCCTACAACGCCACTGTTTCCTTTGTAAGTACGCTCCAGATTCTGGTCCAGCTTCATCCACGGACTCCACGAATTAATGGCGCGCATCGAATTCACATTCTGCCACACTTTCTCCGTCGGAGCTTTTATAACAATTGATTTTTCACCCTGGTAATGGCTGTCAAAAAACACAATTGCAATCAGACAATACGCCACAAAAATGCCAAGAATGACACCTAAGATTTTCAGAAATTTTTTCATAATCAATATAGTTTAAGTTCAAAACAAATCTAAAAAGAATTTAAACACAAAAACTTTTCCTAGGACAATATTTATTTGGGCGCCTTTATCCGTCTTCCGCTCCCAAACCTAACGAAGTAGTTCGACGAAGTCAATCTTTTTTGGTCGACATTTTCAGTAAATTGAACTTGACTATAAGCAAAAAATGATTTCCACTCAAAGAGTTTATGCTGAGCCTGTCGAAGTAGGCGCAATTTTGTCATACTTTCAACTTTAGGTACTAAATTTGTGATTTCACCCAAATATCAAAAAGGCTTCGAGAGCCTCAGCCTCGCAGTTTAAAAACAACAGACTTTGTACGTTGTCCTGCTGAGGCTCTCGAAGCACATAAAAAATAAAATTCCATATTAAAATTATGAATCCACTATTAGAAAAATTCAACACAAAATATACATCATCCCCTTTCAGCGACATCAAAGAAGAACATTATCTTCCCGCTTTTCAGGAATTAGTAAAAACTTCTGAAAAAGAAATCGATGAAATCACCAACAATCCAGAAGCGCCAACTTTCGAAAACACGATTGAAGCAATGGCTTTCTCAGGAGAACAATTGGACAGAGTTTCCAGTATTTTCTTCAATCTCAATTCAGCTGAAACCAATGACGAGATTCAGAAAATCGCGCAAGAGGTTTCACCACTTTTGACCGAATTCTCTTCCAAAATTTCTCAAAACGAAAAACTGTTCGAAAGAATCAAAAGCGTTTACGACCAAAAAGACACTTTGTCATTGAATGAAGAACAACAAATGTTACTTAACGAAACTTACAAAGGTTTTGTGAGAAGTGGAGCTTTATTAAATGAAGAAGACAAAAAGAAACTGGAAAAAATCAATATGGATTTGTCTATCAAGTCGCTTCAATTCGGGCAAAATGCTTTGGCTTCAACCAATGCTTATTTCAAACACATCACAAACAAAGAAGAGTTAAAAGGAATTCCGGAAGCAATTCTTGAGCAATATGAAGAAGACGCGAAAGAAAAAGGTTTGGAAGGATACGTGATTACACTTCAATATCCGAGTTATCTTCCTGCACTGACTTACGCAGAAAACCGTGAACTCAGAAAAGAATTGGCTTTAGCAAACGGTAAAAAATCCTTTGAGGGTGGCGAATTTGACAATCAGAACCTCATCAAAGAAATCGTAAAACTTCGTCAGGAAAAAGCAGAATTATTAGGTTATAAAAATTACGCAGACTTCGTTTTAGAAGAAAGAATGGCAAAGTCGCCCGAAAAAGTGTTTGAATTCCTAAACGAACTTTTGGACAAAGCAAAACCTTTCGCTCAAAAAGAAATCGAAGAATTGAAAACCTTAGCCAAAGCCGACGGAATTGAGGAAATCCAAAGTTATGACCACGCATTTTACTCTGAGAAATTAAGAAAACAAAAATTCGATATTGATGATGAAGAACTGAAACCTTATTTCCAATTGGAGAAAGTTCAGGAAGCTGTTTTTGGTTTAGCTGGAAAATTATTTGGGCTTGAATTCAAAGAAATCAATGATGTTCAGAAATATCACGAAGATGTAAAAACTTATCAAGTGCTGGAAGTTGGAAGTTGGAAGTCGGAAGTTTCCAGCGAATTGCAATCTTCCGACTTCCAGCATCCGACTTCCGACTATAAAGCTTTGCTTTATGTAGATTATCATCCAAGAAAAGGAAAACGTGCCGGTGCTTGGATGACGAGTTATAAAAATCAGTACAAACAAAACGGTGAAAATTCTCGTCCACATATTTCAGTCGTTTGTAATTTCACAAAACCGACGAAAGACACACCAAGTTTATTAACTTTTCAGGAAGTGACCACTTTGTTTCACGAATTTGGTCACGCACTTCACGGCGTTTTGGCAAACACGCAATATCCGAATCTGTCAGGAACTTCTGTGAAATGGGATTTTGTAGAATTACCTTCTCAATTTTTGGAAAACTTCTGCTACGAACCAGAGTTTCTGAAAACCTTCGCCAAACATTATCAAACAGGAGAAATCTTACCTGACGAAAAAATCGAGAAATTATCTCAAAGCAAATCCTTTATGGAAGGCTATCAAACGATGAGACAAGTTGGTCTTGGATTGTTGGATATGGCGTTTCACTCAAGCGTTTCGGAACACGAAGTGACGGACGTCAAAGAATTTGAAAATCATTTCACAAAAGCGACGCAAATCTATCCTTCAAATCCGGAAACTGCGACTGCACCAAGTTTTTCACATATTTTCCAAGGTGGATATTCGGCTGGATATTATTCTTACAAATGGGCGGAAGTTTTGGATGCAGATGCGTTCCAGTATTTCAAAGAAAACGGTATTTTCAATCTGGAAATTGCTTCGAAATATAAAGTTCTTCTTTCTTCCGGTGGAACAAAAGACCCGATGGAATTGTTCAAAAACTTTCGTGGAAGCGAGCCGAAAGTGGAGAGTTTGTTGAAAAGAGCTTTCGGGTAAAATTAAGTTTTAAACCTTCAATGTTTTACAAATATTGAAGGTTTTATTTATAAAATGAAAAAAATGAAAAACAAAAATGCAATCGAATATATTGATTCTCATAACCTTATTGGCATAAAAGCCGGAAAAGAAAGAGAATCATTTTTGGAAATCTGGATGGTTACTGTAGAAAATCGAATTTTCGCACGTTCTTGGGGATTTGCTGAAAGAAGTTGGTACAATACTTTTCTAAAGGACAATCTTGGCGAGATAAAATGTGGAAACACAATTTATAAGATTGAAGCTAAGATTCCATCGGATTTAGCCGACATCGAAAATAAAATTAATCAAGCTTATCTTAAGAAATATGATTCTGGAGATAATGCATTTTACGCCAAAGGAATTACGGAAAAACAACACGTTGAGAAAACGATGGAATTTGTAATTCTTAATGATAAAAATTAATCTCATCCAATGACTTGTCCCTGCTGTTCCAGAAAATCCTACGACGACTGCTGTCAACCCTATCACACAAAAGAAAAATCCCCGCCAACTGCGGAAGCTTTGATGCGTTCCAGATTTTCGGCGTTTGCAATTCCGAACGGTGAATATCTGTGGGAAACCACTTCGCCTGGAAAACGGAAATTCCATAACAAAAAAAGTCTGCAGGAATGGGGCGAAATCAATGAATGGACGAAGTTGGAAATTGTGGATACCCCGTCAATGAACAAAGTGGAATTCAAAGCGTTTTATACGGATGAAGATGGAAATCCGCAAGTGCATCACGAGTTATCGACTTTCAAAACGATTCAGAATCGCTGGTATTATGTGAGCGGAATCTTTTTGGATTGATTTTCCTTAATGGGGCTTCGAGAGCCTCAGCCTGACAGTGATAATACTATTTAGTCTAGAAATTTCACACTGAGGCTCTCGAAGTGTTTTTTATAAACCTTTTTTCTTCTTCTGTCTCAAAACATACAGATACAAACTTTCCACTTTTGCCCTTGCCCAATCGGTTTTTCTAAGGAATTTCAGCGAGGAATTGATGCTAGGATTATCGGCGTTGAAACATCGGATATTAATTTGTTTCCCCAACTCTTCGAAGCCATCGTAATAATCCACCAATTCTTCCAGAATTGCATCGAGTCTTTTGCCGTGTAGAGGGTCTTTCGAAGTTTGTTCCATTTTGTAAAATTATCAAATTTATCTTCACAAACAGAAATTCTGCTTGCTGAGATTTCATATATTTGATTTTAAATCTTAAAAAATGAAAATCCTAACTTTTATTATCCTTTTATTTTCTATAATGTCTCACGCTCAGGACTTCGCCAATTTCGGCAAATATCAAAAACAAAATCAAGAAGTAAAATCTAAAATTACAACGCCGAACTCTGTGTTTATGGGCGATTCTATCACAGAAGGCTGGTTTGCGACAAACCCAGAATTTTTCACTAAAAATAATTTTGTTGGACGTGGAATTGGTGGACAAGTGACGTCCCAGATGCTTTTGAGATTTAGGGAAGATGTGATTTTATTGAAACCAAAACGCGTGATTGTCCTTGCTGGAACCAATGATATTGCAGAAAATCAAGGTCCGATTTCTTTGGATAAAATTTTCGGGAATATTGTTTCGATGGTGGAATTGGCGAAAGCAAACAACATCAAAGTGGTTTTGTGTTCGGCTCTTCCCGCTTCCGATTTCCCGTGGAGAAAAGGAATGATGCCCGCTGACAAAGTGATTGCGCTGAATCAAATGATAAAAGATTACGCTCAGAAAAACAAAATCACCTACGTCGATTATCACACGCCTTTGAAAGACGACAAAAATGGTTTGCCAAAAGAAATTGCAGAAGACGGAATCCATCCGAACAAATTGGGTTATGAAAAAATGGAGGCAATCCTGATGAAAAATTTAAAATAATGAAAAAGGCAATTGTCATCCTATTTTTTCTTATAAACAGTATTTTATCCTTCGCTCAAAATAAAATTGATGCCGATTTAGAAAAATGTTTAAGTCAAGATAATTCTACGGCTGGTCAACGAAGCTGTATCAATTCTGCACGTAATTCTTGGGACAAGGAACTTAATAAATCTTATCTTTCATTAAGCCAAAAACTTTCGAAAAATGGACAAAAGGAATTGTTGGAAGCGCAGAGAAGTTGGATTCTCTTTCGAGATTCTGAATTTAAATTGATTGACAAATATTATTTTGATGTCAAAAAAGGAACAATGTTTTATGTGATTGCAGAAAATAAAAAGTTGGAAATTGTGAAGGAAAGAGCTTTACAAATAAATGACTATGATTATCAATTCGATTATTAATAATCAAATATGTAAATAAAATCTTATTTTCATATTGTTAAAAAATGTATTTTTAGGAAAATTATTTCCACTAAAACAAATAACTCTATGAAAACAAAACATTTACTTTTGGCTATAACTTTAGTATCGAGTTTTTGCATCAAAATCAATGCTCAAATCAAGCCAACAAAAATACTCATCAACAATGTCGAGATTTTCAACGGGATTGACAACAAACTTGTAAAAGGGAATATTCTGATTGAGGACAATATCATTTCGAAAATATCTCAGTCGCCAATTCCTACAGACAGGTCCGGCGCAACCAAAATCATAGACGGACAAGGCAAATTCCTGATGCCCGGATTGATAGATGCTCACGTCCATTTGCTTTTTGAATCTGTTCCCAAAATGCAGGCGATGACATCAGATTTTGCAATGTTGAACTTGCTTGCCGCAAAAGCTGCAGAAAAACAATTATTAAGAGGCTTCACAACCGTTAGAGATTTAGGAGGTGGATCTCTAACGCTTGCCAAAGCTATTGATATGGGATTGGCAACCGGACCTAGAGTCTATTCCAGCGGTGCTTTTATATCACAAACCGGTGGACACGGCGACTTTGGATTACCAACCGATGTTCCAAGAAAAATTGGAGAATTGTCTTATGCAGAAAGAAATGGAATGGTAGCTGTTGCGGACGGCGAAGATGCAGTACTACTAAGATCCAGAGAACAACTAAGACAAGGCGCAACGCAACTGAAACTGATGGCTGGAGGAGGCGTTTCCTCGGACTATGACCCGCTAGACGTAACACAATATACAAGCAAAGAATTTGCAACAGCCGTTTCTGCGGCAGAAAATTGGGGAACTTATGTTACTGTCCACGCTTATACACCTTTGGCAATTAAAACAGCGATAGATGCTGGCGTAAAATGTATTGATCACGGTCAATTAGCAGACGAGGCAACTGCAAAACTGATGGCGCAAAAAGGAATTTGGTGGAGCTTGCAACCTTTTTTGGATGATGAAGACGCAAATCCTCATCCAGCAGGTTCTCCGAGTAAATTAAAACAGATCGAAATGACAAAAGGTACTGCAACAGCTTATGCCTTGGCCAAGAAATATAAAATAAAAACAGCGTGGGGAACAGATGTCCTTTTCGATCCAAAGTTGGCTGAGAAGCAAGGAAAACAGCTTGCAAAATTGATTAATTGGTATAATCCTTTTGAAATTTTGAAAATGGCAACTTCCACCAATGCAGAACTTTTGAGAATGAGCGGAAAAAGAAATCCTTATCAAAAAGGAAAGTTGGGAGAAATCACAGAAGGCGCTTATGCCGATCTGATTCTCGTAGATGGAAATCCTTTGAAGGAAATCAACGTGGTCGCCGATCCTGAAAACAAATTCCTGATTATTATGAAAGATGGTGTGATCTACAAGAATATTTTGAAGTAAAATCCAAATCTAACATTCATATAATTTCCTGTCGTAAATTCTTCCTGAAAAGTGTACTTTTAGGCAAAATTTTTTAGTAATGATTTACGGAATCGATACGCTTGGATATCAGGATGTTTTGGAAATAGCAAAAAATCCATCCCTTGCAAAACTTAGTGAAAAATCAAGAGAACAAATTATAAAATCGCAAAAGAATGTTCAAGAAATTGTAGCTTCTGACAGAATGGTTTACGGCATCAATACAGGATTCGGACCACTTTGCGACACCAAAATATCAGAGTCGGAAACCGCGCAACTTCAGCATAATTTGATTATTTCTCACGCCGTTGGTGTTGGAAAACCGATTGATAAGAATATTTCAAAAATAATGATGATTGCCAAGATCCACGCTTTGTCGAAAGGATTTTCGGGTGTTTCTTTGGAAGTGATTGAGCGTTTGATATTGATGTTAGAAAAAGACATCATTCCAGTTGTTCCGGAGCAAGGTTCTGTTGGTGCGTCTGGCGATTTGGCGCCTTTGGCACATTTGGTTTTGCCACTTTTGGGATTAGGTCAGGTTTGGGAAAATGATAAAACGGTTGAGACCTCAATTGTTCTTGAAAAGCACAACATTCAGCCATTAAAACTTGGTCCGAAAGAAGGTTTGGGATTGATCAATGGAACACAATTCATTTTGGCTCACGCCATCATTGGATTATCAAAATTCGAATATCTTTTGGATTTGGCAGACTTAACTGCGGCAATGAGTCTTGAAGCTTATCGAGGTTCTGCAAGTCCTTTCAAAAAAGAATTGCACGACATTCGTCCGTTTGACGGAAGCCGAAAAGTAGCCGAAAGAATGCGAAACTTCCTGAAAGATTCCGACAATCTAAAGTCCCACGAATTCTGTGATCGCGTTCAGGATCCATATTCTATGAGATGCGTACCTCAAGTTCACGGAGCGAGCAGAAATGCCTTCGAACATCTGAAGCAAATGGCAGACACAGAACTTAACTCTGTCACCGACAATCCAATTATTCTGAGTGCAGAAGAATCTATCTCAGGCGGAAATTTCCACGGGCAATTGATGGCTTTGCCTTTGGATTACTGTGCATTGGCGGCTGCGGAATTAGGAAATATTTCTGACAGAAGAAGCTACCTTTTGCTCGAAGGAAAATACGGTTTGCCTAAATTATTAATCGAAAGTTCAGGCCTAAATTCCGGCTTTATGATTCCGCAATATACAAGTGCAGCTTTGGTTACAGAGAACAAAACGTTGTGTTTCCCAGCTTCGGCAGATTCTATACCGACAAGTTTAGGTCAGGAAGATCACGTTTCTATGGGAAGCATTTCGGGAAGAAAATTCAATCAAATCCTTGGGAATCTTGAAAACATCTTGGCGATTGAATTGATGTTTGGTGCGCAAGGTTTGGAATTCAGAAGACCTGCAGTTTGCTCAGAAATTGTTGAGAAAAATTATGCTATCATTCGTTCTGTAGTTCCGAAACTGGAAAATGACAGATTAATTGGCGAGGATATTTTGAAAATTGCTGAGCTGATTAGAGAAAGGAAAATTGTGGTGAATTAAATTAAAAAATAGTCTTCGACTCCGCTCAGACTGACAAACTAAAGATTTACAGTTATTTATCTATGTCATGCTGAGCGGAGTCGAAGCACATTTAAACTATTAATTTAAAAAAATGAAAACCCTCAGAACAACTTCCGAAAACCCAGACTTCCAAAAATTAGTAAAACAATTAGATGCTTATCTTGCCATAATCGATGGTGATGAACACAGCTTTTACGATCAATACAACAAAATAGATTCTCTGAAAAACTGTATTGTCATTTTTGATAATGATGAGGCAGTTGCAATTGGAGCAGTCAAAAAATTTGATGAAAAATCGATGGAAGTCAAAAGGATGTTCACTCTTCCGGAAAAACGCGGAAAGGGTTTAGCTTCCGCTATTTTGAAAGAATTAGAAACTTGGACTAAAGAATTAGGTTACGAAAAAACAATTCTCGAAACAGGAAAAAGACAAACCGAAGCGGTTGCTCTTTACAATAAATGTGGATACAAAGTCATCCCTAATTACGGACAATACATTGGAGTTGACAACAGCGTTTGTTTTGAAAAGCAATTGTAAAATATTTTTCTCTCGCTGATTGTACAGATTTAGCTGATTATTAATATTAAAAAATCTGCAATATTAGCTCAATCTGCGAGAAATGAAATTTCTACTTAATTTCCAAAAGTGTAATCCAACGGCAACATCTTTGAAACATTTTGATTAGAAAAATGCTCTTCCAAAATCAATTGATCTGGCTCAGAAGAAAGACCTTCTTTGAATATTTCAAATTCCAAAGCTTCTGGATGGAGGATTGACGATTGCGTGACAACGCCTCCAGATTTTACAAATTCGCCTTTTGTGATTTCATAATAATATTTCTGATAATTCACCATCAGCAGATCTTCGAAGTCCAAAAACAATCTTCCATCTTTGCGTTTCGTAAACTCTGATTCCTTGATTTTGGTTTTTAGAATCGCCATCAGGAACTCAGAATTTTTACTTTTTCTTTCAGCAATACCTTCCAGCTCATCATTCAAAGTGACATTAATTATTTTTTGACTTTTCATAAAACTAAAGTAGTCTTCCAGCTTCTGTAATTCCGCTTCAGAAGGATATTTGGGATTCGGGATTCGCTTGGCGTGATTGACAATGAAACCATCTTTTTCCAGTTCATTTTTGTAAAGACTTCGGAAAAAATGCATCAAACTTCCTTGATAAGCATTCATCCGATTGAGAACAATTTCTTTTCTGGAGCTTGTTTCTTTGAAAAAAGAAGTTCCAAGATAACTCGTACTTTTACTTTTAAAATCCGCCTGAAAATTAATCAGATTGTACTGAATCGTGTACCCCAGTTTTTTATTTTCGATGACCAAAGTTTGTGGCGCTTTTACCTTCAGAAATTTGTTTCTTTTGTCGTAAGAAAACTTGAGTGTCCGTTGATTTTTGATTCTTACATCATCCCTATCGAATCCAATAAATTTATCCAAAAAATAATTGATGAAATCTTTATAAGCCTGCTCTGTATAAGGAATGATAACGACTTCTTCAATTTCTTTCTGTGGATTGATAATCACTTTTACGGTTTTCCCAATCGCTTGATTAAGTGGGAAAATATTAGTTTCGTAGTTGTCTTTTTGGAAAATCAAGTTTCCACTTTTCTGACCTTGAACATCCAGTTTGAAGCTTCCATCATTAATGGAAAGTGTTGAGATTTTGGTTCCATCCAGATAAATGTTGACATCAGAAACTGAAGCGCCATTTTCTGTCTGAATCTTTCCCGAAATGATTTGGGAAAAACAGTGGCTTACAAAAGCAAAGTAGATGCAAAAAACTAATATTCTTTTCATTAAAACAATATTACTAATTTTTTAGTTATAAATAAAACTCTTAAATAAGGCTTAATAGTTATCCAATTCTTATCGACGTCATACTGAGAGAACCGCCAATCAAAGAATCATTGAATAATGAGAGGTTTTCTGATTTGTCTTTCAATCCAAGATTATAGATCAATGGCAGATAATGGTCGGGTGTTGGAACAGCGTATTTCAAGAATGTTCCCTGTTTTTGATAATCGATGAGTTTCTGGAAATCCCCATCCAGAAGCCAATTGTTGGTTTTCTCTCTCGCTTCTATCGCCCAATCCCAACCCGCTCCAACGGTGTCAATATTTTTCCAGTCAATTAATCTAAGGTTATGAACGATGTTTCCACTTCCGATGATCAAAATTCCCTTTTCTCTAAGTTTGGCTAATTTCTTCGCTAATTCAAAATGATATTGTGGCGGTTTTGTATAATCAATACTTAGTTGAATGACCGGAATATCTGCATCGGGATAAAGATGCCGAAGCACCGACCACGCGCCGTGATCCAATCCCCAATTGTGGTCTTCTTCTATCAAAATAGGAGACAATAATTCTGCAGTTTCCTTTGCTAACTCAGGATTACCTTTTGCCGGATACTGGACATCAAACAAGGCTTGTGGAAAACCTCCAAAATCGTGAATGGTCTTGGGAAGTTCCATCGCTGTGACAAATGTTCCGTTGGTAAACCAATGTGCGGAAATACAAATAATGGCATTCGGTTTTGGGATTTCTTTGCTGATATTTCGGAAACCTTGCACAAAAATATTTTCTTCGATCGCGTTCATCGGAGAGCCGTGTCCTAAGAATAGAACGGGCATTTTTTGTGTGGTTTTGAAATTATCGGAGATGTTGGAAAGGTCGTTGAGGTTCATTTTTTGTAAAAAGTAAAATGTATTGATGTCAAATGTATTTTTATTTTCTCGCAGATTTGGCTGATTGAGCAGATTTTTCAAATACTTAAGTTGATTTTTATTCGAACTACAAAGTCACATAAGAACAATTAAGTTTTTGAAATCTTCGATTTTTGGATGATTATGAATTGATAGACAAAGTTTCAACTTTGCGGAGCGCAGCCCGACTTGAGTGGAAATCCTTTTTTGCTTGTACTCAAGTTCTATTTAGACTGAAATCGTCTGCAAAAAAGATTGTGAACGGAAGGCGGAAAAGCTGCCATAAAAAATATTCTTAAAATCAAAAAAGCGTGAACAAAGTTGCCTTTGCTCACACTTTAAAAAACTCAAACTATAAAAATACTATGATGTATTATTGTTTTACGAATTGCAATTCTCCTGCAATTTTCACGTCTTCGCTAACCATCACACCGCCTGTTTCCAAAGCTGCATTCCAAGTAAGACCGAAGTCGCTTCTTTTAATTTTTCCTTCGAAAGAGAAACCTGCTTTTGTATTGCCCCAAGGATCAGAGTTGATTCCTCCGAAGTCTACGTCTAAAGTAATTTCTTTGGTAATGCCGTTCAATGTTAGGTTTCCAGTCACATCACCGTTCAAAGTGGAAGCTTCGAAAGCGATTTTCGGATTGGCTTCTGCGTTGAAGAAATCTGCTGATTTCAGGTGATTGTCTCTGTCTATATTATTTGTGAAGATAGAATCTGTATCGATGAATGCGGAAACTTTTGCGCTTGCGAATGTGTCATCTTCTGCGTCGATCTCTGCATTGAAAGTTGTGAATTCTCCTTTGACGTTGGAGATCATCAGGTGTTTTACTTTGAAAGTGATTTCGCTATGTGTTGGGTCTAATAACCATTTAGTTGCCATAATTTTTAATATTTTGTTGATTAATTATAGTGCAAATTTATAGCGCCGAGCTCTGCCTCACATTGATGTAAGTTAAGAATTACTTTTTTGTGAATTTTTTAACGATTGCATCTTTTCGGCACAATGATTTCTGTGTTGAGAACAATGAAAAAACTTTCCTTTCTATTCCTACTTTCCAGCGTGTTTTATTTTTCTCAGAAGAGCGATTCTGTGGCTTTGATTTCGGAGGTTAAAATCGATGCTTATAAAAAACCTGTATCATTTATTGCTTCTACCAAATCGGTTTCTGTGGTTTCGGAAAATCTGCTTTCTCAAAATCCGCCTGACCGTTTGCTGGAATCTGTGAATCAAATCGCTGGTGCGAGGATGGAAGAACGTTCGCCAGGAAGTTACAGGATTGCGGTGCGAGGCAGTTCTTTGCGTTCGCCGTTTGGAGTAAGGAATGTGAAAGTTTATTTGGATGATTTTATTTTGTCCGATGCTTCGGGGAATACTTATTTTAATCAGATTTCGCCGGATTTGATTCATAAAATCGAGATTTATAAAGGTCCGGAAAGTGGCGATTTTGGTGCGGTGACTGGCGGAACGTTGTTGCTTCAAACCCAGAATTCTGATGAATTGTCTTTGAATCTTTCGTCTGGAAGTTATGGGACTTTTAACGAAAGTATCAATTTTTCAAAGCAATTGGGAAAGCACTTTTTCCAGGTCTATCAAAATTATTACAGAACAGATTCTTACCGTGAACAATCGGCGGTTGAGCGGAAACAGATTTTCATCAAGGACAATTTCAAATACTCTGACAAAGGCGAACTGAAAGCAATGCTACTCTTCTCTGATTTGGATTATGAAACGCCTGGCGGATTGACTTTGGCGCAGATGGAAGCCAACCGAAAACAAGCCCGGCCGGCAACTGCAACACTTCCCGGAGCGAAAGAGCAAAATGCAGGAATCAGAAATAAAATGGTTTTGGCTGGACTTTCTAATCAATATAATTTAGCAAATGGTTTTTCACATTTCGTTTTAATTCAAGGTTCTTATGTTGATTTTGAGAATCCTTTTATCACCAATTTTGAAAACCGATTTGAAAGTAATTTTGCATTAAGAACCCATTTCAATTATGAGAAAAATTGGAACAAGGTTTCTGCTGAATGGCGATTGGGTTATGAAGGTGCGACCAATCCAATATATATTAAAAACTTTGACAATAATCGTGGAACAGAAGGCAATCCGCAGAATTTTGATAAGCTGAGAAACAATTCCGGATTCTATTTTCTATCGCAGAAATTGAATTTTAACGAGCGGTTATTTACAGATATTTCCATTAGTTTAAATTCAAATGCTTACAGATGGGAAAAGATTTTTCCGACTTCTGAAACGGGAAATGTGAAATTCAAAAATCAATGGTTGCCCAATTTTGGGATGACCTATGTTTTGGAGAAAGGATTTTCTGTGAGAGGGAAAATCGGGAAAGGAAATTCGGCGCCGACGAATGAGGAGATTCGTTCTTCCAATCAGGAATTCAATTTCAATCTCGTTCCGGAATATGGCTGGAATAAGGAAATTGGTGTGAGAAAGCAATTTGGAAATACCGTTTTTGTGGAACTGAATTATTTTGATTTCCGAATGAAAGATGCGATTGTGCGACGACAGAATGAAGCTGGACAAGAATATTTTGTGAACCAAGGAAACACGGTTCAGAAAGGTTGGGAATTTCTCTTGGAATCGAAACGTTTCGATTTGAATAACGATATTTTGAGTCATTTAAAATTCAGATTTTCTGGAAGTTTGTATGATTTCAAATTTAAAAATTATGTTCAGGGAACTTCTGACTTTTCAGGCAATGCATTGACTGGCGTTCCAAAAACGACAATTAACAGTTTGCTGAATTTTACTTTCTTCAAAAAATTAGTAGTCGATTATTCTCAATTTTTAACTTCAAAAATTCCTTTGACAGTTGCCAATTCTGTTTGGTCGGAACCGAGTTTGGTTTCAAATATCCAATTCCGATATCCTATTAAATTCGAAAAAGCAAAGCTGGATTTGTTTTTGCAAATTCAGAATTTGTACAATGAGGAATATGTTTTGGGATTTGATATCAATGCTTTTGGAAACCGATTTTACAATCCATCGCCAAAACGGAATTTTGTTGTTGGTGCGAATATTCAGTTATAAAATTTAGAATTTCTCAGTCAAATATTTCCAATAACGTTTCGGAACGTGTTGGACGTGGAGTTTGATATTTTTCCGCTCCTTGATATTCGTCTTCGTAAAATAACTTTTCCAAAGTTCCTGATAATTAATCTCTTCCTCGTGAAATTTCTGCTGATATTGATTCAAGATGAATGATGAATCCGGATAGAAAAATTCGCAATCCTGTAAATCATAAAATAATCCGTAATGGCGCTTGAGGTCATAAATCATCCATTTTTGGTCAGCATAACGGTCTTTGAAATGTTTTCGAATCAAAGGCAGAACATCAAAATCTGGGTCTATTTTGGCGAAATAAATATCGTCCTTCATCTTCTCAAACCTAACAAACGCAGTCATTCGATGTCTTTCACGACTGACGGATTTACAGATTTTTGAAATTTGCAGAATATCATCGTTGGCAAAATTCTGCAAAACATTATTCTCAAGACTTTTGATGGATTGTTGGATGGCGGAAAAAATCAAATCTTCAGATTCCGGAAGTTCTGAAAGGAAAACCATCAGCAATTGTTTGATGCCGGATTTTCCAATGCTATTTTCTAATTTTTTGAGAACTCTGTCAGATTTCTCATTTTGAGTAACAACCTCGTGAATCTCAGCGAACATATTTTCTTGCTGGAATCTTTCTCTGTTTCGGATTTCCACGTCATTGTACTTGTATTCAAAAACTTCGAATACTGCGGTTAAAAGTCCGTCGAAACTGCCGTCGTAGAGGAGAGTTGTCATTTTTGGGTTTGAGAGTTTGAGGATTTGAGAGTTTTAGAGCTGAAGTAGAGCAATTTTGTCATTCCGGAGGAATCTCAATTTAGCTTTAGTTTTTATATTTAGATTGTTTCAGAATGACAAACACAATGTTATTTTGCGTTGTCAGGTTGAGGCTCTCGAAGCCTTTCTATTAAAACAAAGTAATCTGCTAGAAACTTATTATAGAATTTTAAAACTAAAAATATCTCGGAATATCTCGACTTCCGTGGAGCACTCTTACAATTCGGATATGATTTTCCAAAATCCTGTAGAAAATGATATGATTATCTTTTGGGAAGCTGTATAATCCTTGTTTTATTTCATTTCGTGCTTTTCCTAATTCTGGGTTTAAAAGTAGACTCTGAAAAACCTCTTCAATTTCTAAAAGATATTTCTCTGCTTGGTCAAATCCGAATTCATCCAAAGTATAATCGAAAATATCATCCAAATCTTCATCAGCAACTTCTGATAGAATGTAGAATTCTTTAGACATTGCTATTATCTTTCTTCTTAGATTTGATAATATCCTTTATCGACCTTGAACTCGAATTACCATCCCAACCTTTTTCAATTTCATTTCTTAAATCCTGGATAATTCGATGACGATAAACCTCGTGAAGACGCAACGCATCGCGAACTACTTCGCTGGCATTTTGAAAATCCCCAGATTCAATTTGTTCTGAGATATAATTTTCCTGCTTTTTCGTGAAACTGACGTTCATAATAAATTCTTTCCTCGAAATTACAAATAATATCCAAAATTAGCAAATATGGACATAGTATAATTGACAAGATTATTTTCAGAATGACAAAGGCAATGTTTTTTTGCGTTGTCAGGCTGAGGCTCTCGAAGCCCAATATTTAGAACAAAGTCAACTGCTGGGAAAACTGATTCTGGAATTTGGATTGACTTCCGCCAATAATCAATTTCCTCAAATTTAAATCTGTCAAATGTTTCAAGAAGGGATTGCCGTAACTGAAATCAATAAAATATTTTGCGCGATTGACAGCTGCACCTAATTTTTTCAAATTATCAATATTCAAAACTTGGAAACGTCTCGAGCTGACAATTTTCATCGCCGTCTTCACACCAATCCCTGGGATTCTGAGAATCATTTTGTAATCCGCAGTTTGAAGATTGACTGGAAATTGGTCGAGATGTCGCAATGCCCAACTCAATTTCGGGTCAACTTCCAAATCCAGAAATGGCATATTGGAATCCAAAATCTCGTCTGCTTTGAAACCGTAGAAACGCATCAGCCAATCGGATTGATACAAACGATTTTCCCTCAAAACAGGAACTTCCGCCGTGATTGCCGGCAAACGATTGTCCACAGTCACAGGAATATAACCCGAATAGTAAACGCGTTTCATCCCATAATTTTGATAGAAATGGTCAGCGACTTTGATGATTTGCAAATCATTTTCGTTGGTTGCGCCGACAATCATTTGTGTGGATTGTCCTGCTGGCGCGAACTTCGGAACGCTTTTGATAATTTTCTTCTCGTCTTTGTATTGCTGAATTCCTTTTTGCACGATTCGCATCGGTTGCAACATATCTTCCCGATTTTTGTCCGGCGCTAAAAGTTTAAGTCCAGATTCTGTCGGAATTTCGAGGTTTACGGAAAGTCGGTCGGCGTAAAGTGCGGCTTCCTGCATCAAAATATCACTCGCTCCGGGAATCGATTTGAGGTGAATGTAACCATTGAAATTATGTTCGTTTCTCAATTTTTTTGCCACCCGAACCAAACGTTCCATCGTCGTGTCCGCATCTTTGAAAATACCGGAACTCAGAAACAAACCTTCGATGTAATTTCGACGGTAAAAACTGATGGTCAAATCCACCACTTCTTCCACTGTGAAAGCGGCGCGTTTGATGTCATTCGATTTTCTTGAAACGCAGTAGATGCAATCGTAAATGCAATGGTTGGTCAAAAGGATTTTGAGAAGTGAGACACATCGCCCATCCTCTGTATAAGTATGACAAATTCCGCTGGCAGAACTGTCGCCCAATCCGCCATTATTTTTCCTTTTTCCGCCACTTGATGAGCAGGAAACGTCGTACTTGGCAGCATCGGCAAGTATTTCCAGTTTTTCTTTTGTGCGGTCGAAGTTCATATATGTGAATTTGTAAATAATAATTTCAAAATTAAGACCCCTACAGAAGATGTAACAATTTGATGAAAGGATATATTAAAAATTTTAGGACTTTCAAAGTTATTGAAATAGAACAAAATTTTGTTTAAAATTTAATTATTTTTACAAAAAAATAATATGCGATTTTACTACCTATTAATCTTATTAATTTCTAATTTTATATTTGCCCAAACCAATATTGGAGGTGGTATTTATTCTGATAAAATATTGAAACAATCAGAAAGCCCCTATATAGTAAGTTCAAATTTAGTTATTTTTCCTGAGATTACTCTTACTGTGGAACCCGGTGTAGAAATAAGATTTAATGATGGAATAAGTTTGGAAATTAGAGGAAATTTATTCGCTTTAGGTTCTGCCGAAAACCGAATTAAGTTCACAGGCGCGACTAAGACTATTGGAAGCTGGGCTGGCCTAAATTTTCAAGGTGTCAACAATAGTAAAAGTGGTTTCGATTTTTGCGATTTTGAATATGCAACCTACAATTATTTAATGTCAAATTATAGTGGAAGTCTGTATTTTAAAAATTCAAAATTTTATAAAAATCTTAGAGCAATTGCAATGTTTACTAGTTTTGAAGTACCTATCGATAACTGTATTTTTGATTCGAACGATTATGGAATTACATCTATTAATAAGAAAGTAAGCAATTGCACTTTTACAAATAATAAATTTGGAATTGGACAGACAGCTTATCCTATAAGCATTTACAATTCAACTTTTTCGAATAATACTGTTGCTATTAATGGCTACGGAATAACCTTAGACAATTCGACTATTGTTAATAATAGTACAGGATTAGATTTGGTTGATAGCAATATGAATTATATTACAAATTGTACTATCTCTAATAATACAGTAGGAATTTCAATTGCTGCATTCGCTGCAAATAACTGGCAGATTAAATCAAATAAAATATGTAATAATTTGAATTATAATGTGCGTTTAGGTACACAAAACAATGTAAATTTAAAAGAAAATTGCTGGTGTACTAAAGATAAGCCCACTATTGATCATTTAATTTATGATGGGTACGACGACACCAATCTTGGTCTTGTAAGCTATGACATTTATGAAGATGACTGTATTACTAAATTAGATTCTCAGGAAACAGAACTTCAAGAAAAAACAGAAATTTATCCAAATCCTTTTAGTTCAGATATAAACATCAAGTTAAAAAATGATGCAAAAAAAATCACTTTAAGTATTTTCTCACTTGATGGCAAACAAGTATCGAACATGGCTTTTGAAAAGACCTCTTTTATAAATTCTACACTTAAGAATTTAAGTTCCGGTACTTACATCTTGAATATTAATATCGATGGCAAAAATATAAGTAGAAAAATCGTGAAAAAATAATCTAAAACAATGTTTTGAGTTTCAGACAAAATAATATTAGCCTCTTAGAAAATATTTTTTTGTTATTTGTATCTTTGACTTCTAAAGAAAATATATGACACATATTGCTGTTGAAGGTTTTTCCAAATTGTCAAAACAAAGAAAAATCGATTGGCTAATCAAAGAATATCTCGGCGGAAACAAAGAACACGAAACTGTTCTCACACAATATTGGAACGAAAATCCTGACCTGCAAAAACTGCACGACGAATTCTCGGAAAACACAATTTCGAACTTCTTTATGCCTTACGGAATCGCTCCAAACTTCCTGATTGACGGGAAATTATTGGCACTTCCTATGGCGGTTGAAGAAAGTTCCGTTGTCGCGGCAGCTAGTAAAGCTGCAAAATTCTGGATTGACAAAGGTGGTTTCAAAACAACCATCATCAATACAGAAAAACTGGGTCACACGCATTTTATTTTCAAAACTGAGGCTCATAAATTGTTGCATTTTTTCAATTTTAAACTGAAGAAAAAATTGCTGGAAGCAACGGAAGACATTACCAAAAATATGCGCAACCGTGGCGGCGGAATCTTAAATATTAAACTCATCGATAAAACTTCGGAACTGGAAGATTATTTCCAGCTGAAAGCGAGTTTTGACACCGTGGATTCTATGGGCGCGAATTTCATTAATTCTTGTCTGGAACAATTCGGTAAAACTTTGAAGGAAGAAGTTGCCAACGAGGAAAGTTTCTCTCAGGAAGAAAAAGATTCGTTGCAGATTGTGATGAATATCCTATCCAATTACACGCCTGATTGTATCGTGAGAGCGGAAGTTTCCTGTAAAATTGAAGATTTGAAAGACGACAGCGGGATTTCCAACGAAGAATTTGCGTGGAAATTCAAACGTGCGGTGACGATTGCAGAAATCGAACCTTACAGAGCGACAACACACAACAAAGGAATTATGAATGGTGTTGATGCCGTGGTAATTGCAACAGGAAATGATTTCCGAGCGACGGAAGCTTGTGCACACGCTTATGCTGCGAGAAATGGGAAATATTCTTCGTTGACGCATTGCACAACGGACAACGGGATTTTCAGATTTTGGATTGACTTGCCAATTTCAGTTGGTGTAGTTGGTGGTTTGACGAATCTTCATCCATTGGTAAAATTCTCTTTGGCACTTCTTGGAAAACCATCTGCTCAGGAATTAATGAGTATTTTGGCAGTTTCAGGTTTGGCGCAGAATTTTGGAGCGCTTCGTTCTTTGGTGACAACTGGAATCCAGAAAGGTCATATGAAAATGCATCTTTTTAATATCTTGAATCAATTTGGTGCGACGGAAGAGGAGAAACAGCATTTTGTAACTTACTTCAAAGACAAAACGGTGAGTCACCACGAGGTGATTGCGGAGTTGGAAAAATTAAGAAATAAATAGATTTATGTACGGGATTTTATTATCGTCGTTTATTTTGCTCTTTGGGATATTTTTAAAATTCACAAAGGACCCAGGATTTGCAGGTTCAAAGCGATTTTCTTGGTTGTTCATTGTTTTAGGATTATTAACAATTACAGGAAAACTTATTATTTTATATCAAAAAGGAGAATTATAAAAATTATGAAAAACCTTACTTTAATCATCGGCGGAATCTACGGTTTGCTATCAGTAGTTCTCGGTGCATTTGGTGCGCACGCCTTCAAAAAAATATTATCAATCGAAAGATTAGAAAGCTTCGAAACAGGTGTTCGTTATCAAATGTACGCGGCGTTCTTTCTTTTGATTGTTGGCTATATTTTAAAATTCGAAACGACTTCTGAGAAATGGATCTCTATTCTGATGATTGCAGGAACTTTTATATTTTCTGTGAGCATTTATTGTCTGGCTTTTCAGGACGTTTGGGGCGTTAATTTGAAATTCCTTGGACCAATCACACCACTTGGCGGTTTGTTTATGATCATCAGTTGGGGAATGTTGATCTGGTATTTTTTTAAGGCTAAATTTTAAATGAAGTTATTAATTTTTCTTTTTTCAGTTTTTTGTTTTGGCTTTACAAAAAGTCAGAAATTACATTCTATCTATACTTTGACTAAGAAAAAAAAATTTACAAATCATTATAAAAATTACATTGAACGTGACAGTTTAGTCTTGTACAAAGATTCTACCTTTAGAAAGGAAAATCATTATAGTGGGTTTGATGAAATTGACAAAAGCATTCTATTTGGCAAATGGAAATTTTCTAAAAAATCACTTTTACTTAAAGTAGAAAAAGAAGACGACTCGTCCAGAATCATAATGATGAATGAAACTCAAATTATTAACAGAAGCCAATTGAAGAAATATAAAAAATCAACTTACTAAAAATGTTCTTCATCTTCGGAATCAAAACCAAACTCGTAGGAAAAGAAGACCGTAAAGTCCTGAAAAATGGCTTTATGGCAAATGCTATTGTATCGGTTTACAAGAATTATTTCGAATTGTTTTTCATTCCTATTTTTCCATTTAGTAAAAAGTACAGCATTTACATTCCACATTCCGATGAATATTATGAGACGGGATTTGGCTCATCCAATATGCCAAAAGAGTATTTGGAACTTTGCAAAGAAATTGGAAGAATGTACTGATTTGATTTGCAATTATTCTGAAAACTGATTTCAATCAGACATTTATATAATGTAATTCGTCACTTTTTCTTAAATTTGTGAATCTTATAAAATCTAAAAATTAATCAATAATATATTATGAATCTTCACGAGTATCAATCAAAAGAGATTTTAGCAAAATACGGGGTTAATATCCAACGTGGTTTTGTTGCAAACAATGTGGACGAAGCTGTGTCTGCTGCCGAAAAACTTACTGCTGAAACTGGAGCGCAAGCTTGGGTAGTAAAAGCTCAGATCCACGCTGGTGGTAGAGGAAAAGGTGGTGGTGTAAAGTTCTCTCCTAATATGGACAAACTTAAAGAAAACGCTGGAAACATCATCGGAATGCAATTGAT
>RCUH01000470.1_pt1 | contig 41370 bp, 35 predicted proteins | sample 2166191 | NCBI WGS metagenome assembly RCUH01 (sample SAMN09932848, study PRJNA488358) | compost metagenome | feature: garden; material: soil; isolation source: compost soil in an enriched community after 214 h of incubation | place: Germany: Experimental Botanical Garden Goettingen | collected... | reverse complement strand
ACCGGCGTGGGTTATCCACCCGAGGTAGCGTCGACCGTTGGTCGACTTGCATCCGAGGCCGCGAATCTTTCTTCCTGATGCGAAAGGCAGCCGACCAACGGTCGGCGCTACCGGGTGGGGCGCCCTCGGCGTTGACGTCCTAGTCCCAGAACACCGAGAAGACCTGGAACCCCTCGGCCGGTACGGGTGCTGCGGCATGCTGGCCATACGGCCAGCCGGTGCTGGCACCGTCCGATTCCAGGCCGTCCAGCCATGACAGCACGGTGGGCTCGTCGGCGCAGGTGAGGATGTGGATGTTCTCCGCTGCGGGCCACTCGGTGTCGTCCTCCAGCGCCATGCCCCAGTCCTGGTGCAGACCGACATACACGCCCTGTACGTCGGGGCGCGCGGCGATGGCCTGGAAGCGTGCATACAGCTCGCCAATGGGCGGGCGCCCGAACTCCCATTGGTTTGGCGCTATCGACTCCTCCTGGTCATTGCCCGTGAAGTACGCATCCAGCGGAACCACCGGCAGATGATCGGGGTCGAGCGCGTCGAGGTGTTCGAGTGTCTGCAGCAGTGCCATGCGGGGGGTCATGCGGTTCCATCCTGGTAAGTGCGGGGGCCGGGGAGCATAAACCGGTCGCGCCGGCCGCTGGCCGTTCCCCGCGATGCCCGCCTGGGGTGAGCAGCCGACCAACGGTCGGCTCTACCGGGAATGTCATGGTTCATGGGCAGCCGACCGACGATCGACTCTAGCCGTTGTGTCGTGGTGGGCGGGCAGCGGTCGGCAGCACCACGACGGCCGTGCTCCATGGGTTGACGGGCAGCGTCCATCGCGGCTCAGTACATCGGGGTGACCTTCATCTGCGGCAGCGGGCGCGGCGCACCGTCGGTGAGATCCGGGCCGAGGTCTTCCCAGCTTTCGCCCTGATCGACCAGGGTCCGCCACAGGCGCTGCGATTCGCGACGCCTGTCTTCCGAGCCCAGCCGATAGGACGGTGGCGGCGGCTCGCCGATGGCAACGCTCTGGTAAGCATCGGCCCAGGCGGCCACGCGCTGGGCCGGATCGTCGGTACGGGCGATCTCCAGCGTGTAGCGCTGGTAGGCCGACGCCAGGTTGCGCCAGCGGATCCAGTAATGATTCTGGAAGGAGAAGCTGCAGAAGCGCTCGCCGGCTACGCTGCCCTTGGCGGCGATGCGGCTGAGCACCTCCTGCGGCATGTCCAGGTTCATGCCGCCTTCGTCGCCCTGCAGCGAGACATGCACGATGCGGTCGCGATAGCCCGGCGCGCGGGCCTGCAGCACGTCGCGCCAGTTCTGCATGGTCGAGACGATGGAGAACAGGAAGCCGGACATCTCCGCAGCGGCCAGCGGCCGGGCGATGGCGTGGTAGCTGCGCTGCCAGCCCTGGCGGTTTTCGGTCGGCAGGAACACGGCCTGGTCGATCTGCGCCTGCTCGGCCTGCGCGCCAGTGGCCAGCACGGTGACCGCATCGGCATGCCGTGGGTAGACCAGGTTGATGCCGAAGGTGGGCCAGCGCGGCAGCGCGGCATCGAACAGGTGGATGGGGAAGTTGCTGCTGATGCCGCCGTCGGAGAACCAGCAGACCCGGAAAGCGGTGATCACCGGGCCACAGCCCTGGCCGCCACTGGTCAGCCCTTCCATGCTCTCGGCCACGTGCGGGTTGTCCTGCGCGGCCGACGCCGCGCCCGTCGCCGGCGCATCGCAGCGGCGCTCCCGGCGGGCCGGCTCGTGCAGCGGCACCGCGCTGATCAGCAGCGGAAAGCTCAGGCTCATGCGCGTGGCCACCAGCACCGGCAGGTGTTGGCCATCGACCAGACGGTAGTAATGGCGGCCATCGACGTGTTCGGCGGCACCGGCATGGGCGACCAGCCAGTCGACCACGCTGGCCGGGAACAGCTGGTCGAACTCTTCGCGCAGGAACCAGAACTGCGCACCGCTGAAGGGCAGCGTGCGCGGTTCGGTATGCGACACGCAGGTGGTGATCATCTGCAGGCTGATCGCCTGCGCGTCGGCCGGCTCGCCACGGTAGCGCGGGGCCTGGTGCAGGTCGGCGAAGGTGAGCGGCTGGTCCAGCGGCTGGCCGGAGAGCATCTGCAGGCGCTCGTGCAGCCAGTCGGTCAGGGCCGGCGCGGTGGCATCGGCCTGGGTCGCCCCGCTGCACAGCCCCAGCAGGTTGCGCCGCGCCACGCGGGCCACCCGCAACGCCGCAGCGAGCACGCCGGCGCCATAAGCACACAGCAGCGAGGGCAGCAACGTCGCCCAGACCCCGGCGACGCCACCGGCCAGCCAGCCGATGCCGAGCAGGGCCAGCAGCGCGGCCAGCAGTTCCAGTGGCGCGATCGCAAACACCGCCGCGAGCAGGCAGGCCAGCTTGCGCGGCCACCCGGCCTTGCCGGTGAGCATCACCAGCAGCCGATAGGCGGTGCGTGCGCCGCGCGCCGGCTGGAACAGCCCGTAGATGAAGCCGCGCGTGGACAACTGCGCCGAGACCGCCGCCAGCCCGGGGAAGCCCACCTGCCCGCCCACCGGCTGGCCACTGTAACGACGGCGATCACCCAGCGCGGCCGCGGCCGCCACCGCCGCGGCGATGGCGCCGGCCGAGGTGCCGCCGATGCTCTTGAAGCGGTACTGGCGGGCCAACGACAGCACCGCGTTGGGATACACGATGCCGCTGGTGATGCCGCCCTTCATGACCAGATCGCAGTACTTGTCCGCCACGTCGCGCCCTCTGTCCGCCGTCCGCGCGCCCTGCCCGCGCATGCCCCCGTCCGTGGGCCGTGATCGCCTCCGTGCTGCTGCAGTGTGGCCGCCGCAGGTGCCCGCCGGGTGACGGGGCATGCTGCCGGGGCCAGGCGGACAGTATCGCCGAGCGCCTTCTCAGGGCCTGAGAACCCCGCCGCAGTTATGGCTGGCGGTTGCCGGCGGGCGACTGCGGCACGCGGCGCACCTGCGACAGGTCGTAGCCCAGGGCCGCCAGCCGGGTCATCGCGGCCGTGTAGTCCGCTTCGGAGATGGTCGGGGTACGCGCCATCAGCCACATGTAGTCGCGCTTGCTGCGCCCCACGATGGTCTGCTGGTAGCGGTCATCCAGGTACACGATCACGTACTCGGCCTGGATCGGCCAGATGAACTGCATGCCCCACTCGGCGCCGTTGGTGCCGGGCCTGACCGTGCCGATCGGGTGCATGGTCTTGACCGGGGCGTCGAAGCTGCCCTTGCGGTAACGGAAGGTGGTCTGGATGCGCCCATCCGGGCGCAGGGCATACGACTCCACCGCATCGAAGGCCTCGCGTTCGGGGCGACTGGGGATATGCGCGATCACATACCAGTCGCCCATGAAGCGCGGCACGTCGACATGGGCCACGGGCGGAATGGGACGGGTGTTGCCGCCACAGCCCAGCATCAGGCTGGCCAGCAGCAGGGGAAGGAGGGCGCGGCAGGACATGGCAGGATCCTCATGGCAGGCGGGGTCACGGGCGGTCGAACAGGTAGTGGGCGACCTGCCATTGCTGGCCGCCCTGGTAGCCGAACAGCTCGGCGCAGGCCATCCAGAACATGCGCCAGCGCTGCGCCCACAAGGCTGCCGAGGGCGCGCCGTAGCACTGGCGCATGATCTCCAGCACCGCTTCGCGGTTCTGGTCCTGGTTGGCCAGCCAATGGTTGGCGGTGCGTTGGTAATGGGTGCCGTCGAGCAGCCAGCGCTGCTGCAGTTGCAGGTGCTGCTGGAAGCACAGCAGCGTATCGGCCGCGGGCATCAGGCCACCGGTGAAGAAATGGCGGCCCATCCAGTTGTCCTCGCCCTCGGTCTCGAAGGGGTACATCAGCGTGCGGTGGACGAAGATGTGCACGAACAGCTTGCCCTGCGGGCGCAGCCAGCCATGGATGCGCTGCAGCAGCTGCTGGTAGTTGCGCATGTGCTCGAACATCTCGATGGAGATGCAGCGATCGAACGTACCGGCGTCGAGGGCCAGGTGGTTGACGTCGCGGGTGAGCACGGTGACGTTGTCCAGCCCACGCAGGCGGCACTGCGCCTGGATATGTTCGCGCTGGCTGTTGGAATTGGAGACCGCGGTGATGTGCGCGTTGGGATAGCGCTCGGCCATCCACAGCGTGAGCGAGCCCCAGCCGCAGCCCAGCTCCAGGATGTGCTGGCCATCGGCGAGCTGTGCGCGGTGCCCGTACAGGGCCAGCATCGCCTCTTCGGCCTGGTCCAGGGTTTCCCGGCCGGTGGGGTAGTAGCAACTGCTGTACTTCAGTCGCTTGCCCAGGCACAGCTCGAAGAAGCGTGCCGGCACTTCGTAGTGCTGGCGGTTGGCCGCGTCCACGTGCAGCGCCACGGCGCTGTGCGAAAGCTCGGCGATGTGCGCGGCAAAGCGCTGCGACTGCGCCTGCTGGCCACCGGCGAGTTCTTCGCGCAGGCGCGCCTGGCACTGGCGGCGGATGCCCAGGCGCAGCAACGCATCGGGCAGCAGGCCGCGCTCGGCCAGCCCGGTCAGGCCCCGGGCGTGGTCGGGCATGGGCAGGTAGTCACTGGCGACATTCACGGGGACGGCTCCTTGCGGGTGTTCGGTGAGCGGGTGGGAAACCACGGGAACAGCATCGGCGTGGTGCGCTGGTACTCACGGTAGTCCTCGCCGCGGCTGCGCAGTGCCTGCGCCTCGGTGAAGGGAATGCCGCTCACCCAGCGCAGGAACACGTACATCACCAGCGGGCCGGACCAGGCCAGCCACCACAACGGCGAATGCACGGCCAGCAGCACGTAGGTGAACCAGTGCAGCCATTCGAAGAAGTAGTTGGGGTGCCGCGAGTAGCGCCACAGGCCGTCACGGCAGGTTTTGCCCTTGTTGCCGGGGTCGGCGCGGAAGCGCGCCAGCTGGCGGTCGGCCAGCGCCTCCCCGCCCACGCTGAGCAGCCAGACCACCGCGGCGGCCACGATCCAGCCCGGCCCGCCCTGCTGCGGCGTCTGCGCCACGGCCACGAACGGCAGGGCGAACAGCACGATCAGCCCCGCCTGGAACTGGAAGAAGCCGAAGATCTTGCCCTGGTGGCCGCGCCAGTGCGCACGCAGGTGCTGGTAGCGCCCGTCCTCCGGCTCGCTGCGCACGCGGTGCCACAGGTGCAGCGCCAGCCGCGATCCCCACAGCCCCCCCAGCACCGCCAACGCGATCCGCGGTGCCGACGCGCCGTTGCCCAGCAGCGCCAGCAGCAGGGCCGATGCCCCCACGCCTTTGGCCCACAGCACGTCGACCACGCCGATGTTCTGGTGGCGGCGTTGCCACCACCAGCCCCAGCTCATGATCAGCGCTGCATACAGCCATACCCACCACAGCAATTTCATGCGTGCTCTCCCGCCGTATCAGAAAGGATGTGCGACCTGCGCTGCCAGTGGCGTGCACACGCAGCCAGCACCGGCAGCGCCAGTGACCAGCCGAGGCCCAGCAGCACCACCCCGGGCCAGCGCGGCGCGGCGAAACTCACCGCCGACCAGCCACGCGCCGCCGACAGATAGGCCAGCGGCGCCAGCAGCAAGCCGACCAGTGCGGCGATGCGCAGGTGGCTCTGCAGCACCGCAAACGACACCGGCAGGGTCATCGCGAAAGCGGCCCACAAGGCCAGGATCCACACCGGCGCCACCCATGCCGGGCCGTTGCCGGCCGCGTAGCGCACCCAGCCCGAGCCACCGGCCACGCCGTCCACCAGCAGGCCGCACAGCAGCGCCACGCCCAGCAGGCGCAGTTCAACGCCAGGCTGCCGCGACCACGCCAGCTGGCTGGCCACGTACACGCCTGCGGCCAGCAGCGCCGGCCAGCGCAGGCCGTGCCCGGCACCGATCACCGCGCACAGCCACACCAGCTGGTTGCCGATCACGTTGGCCCAGAAGCGCAGCATCTCAGGCGGCCTGTTCCCGCAGCAGCGGCGGCCGGTAGTCCGGGCGCGCCATCAGCAGGTGCGATACGCCGATGGAGCGCTCCAGGAAGCCGCCTTCGCAGTAGGCCAGGTAGAACTCCCAGAGGCGGATGAAGCGTTCGTCGAAACCTTGTGCACGCACCGCCGGCAGTTGCGCCAGGAAGCGCTGCCGCCAGGCGCGCAGGGTGAGCGCATAGGACGGACCGAAATCGTGCTGGTCGATCAGCTGCAGGTCGCTGCTGCGGGTCTTGGCGGCCATGATCGCGTTGATCGAGGGGATGAAGCTGCCCGGAAACACGAAGCGCTTGATGTAGTCCACGCTGCGCCGCGCCTGCTGGTAGCGCTGGTCTTCGATGGTGATGGCCTGCAGCAGGGCCAGGCCATCGGGCTTGAGCAGGCGGGTGAGCGTGGCGAAATAGGTCTCCAGGTACTGCGCCCCGATCGCCTCGATCATCTCGATGGAGACCAGCTTGTCGTACTGGCCTTCCAGGTCGCGGTAGTCCTTGAGCAGCAGGGTGACCTTGTCCTGCAGGCCGGCCGCTTCCACGCGCGCCTTGGCCAGGGTGTACTGCTCCACCGAGATCGTGGTGGTGGTGACGCGGCAGCCGATCTGGCCGGCGGCATACAGCGCAAAGCCCCCCCAACCGGTACCGATCTCCACCACGTGGTCGCTGGCGGTCAGCTGGAGCTGGGCGCAGATGCGCGCCAGCTTGCGCTGCGAAGCGGTCTCCAGCGTGTCCTCGGGCGAGGCATACAGCGCCGAGGAGTACATCAGGTCCGGCGACAGGAACAGCGAAAAGAACGGATTGCCCAGGTCGTAATGCGCGGCGATGTTGCGTCGGCTGCCTTCGCGCGTGTTGCGGCGCAGGTGGTTCCATCCCTGCAGCAGCCAGCCGCCGATGCGCGCCAGGCCGCCCTCCATGCCATCGAGCAGGTCGCGGTTGCGCACCAGCAGCTGTACCAGCGCCACCAGGTCGCTGCAGCGCCAATCGCCGCGGATGTAGGACTCGCCCGCACCCACACTGCCCTGCGCCGCCACCGCACGGTAGAACGCCGGGTCATCCACCCACAGGGTGACGCGCAGCTGGGCCGACGGCTCGCCCAGCAGCACGTCGCCGGCAGCGTCGCGCAGGTGCAGGCAACCGCCGCGCAGGGGGGCCAGCTGGGCCAGCAGGCGATCACGCAGGAAGCGTTCCAGCGCCGTGGGCATCGGCAGCGCAACCGGGCGGGTCATGTCGTTCATGGGCGTTTTCCTGCAAGCGAAGGGTGATCGTGGACGGGAGTGCGCTTGAGCCACAGGCGCAGGGCCTGCCAGTGGATGGCGGCCACCACCTGCACGGTCATCAGCGGAAAGCGCAGCAGCACGCCGGCCAGGCTGCGCGCGGTGATCGGATGGCGTTGCAGCACCAGGTCGGCATCGAACTGGCGTACGCCCGCGCGCCACACCTGCATGTGCACGTGCAGATCGTCACCGGGTGCGGTGAAGCGCCAGCGGTAACGGCAGTCCATGGCCATGAAGGGCGACACATGGAACTGCTTGTCCAATTCCCAGGCCAGTGCGCGGCCGCTGGCATCGGCGGCGGCCACCGGCAGCACGTAGGCGTGCCGCTCTTTCCACGGGGTGTTGGTGATCTCGGCGACGATGCAGTCCAGCGTGTGGCCGTCTTCTGCGTAGCAGTAGTAGAAGCTGACCGGGTTGAACACGTGGCCGGCGTAGCGCAGGTGGGTGAGCAGGCGGATCGGGCCGTGTGGTGCGCGGCCGAGTGCCGCGGTGATGCGGGCGCGTACCGCCTCGGCCAGCGGTTGCCGCGGATCACCGAGGTAGTCGCTGCGGCGGAATTCGGCCAGGTTGCGGCGGCCCACCGACCACAGCCAGCGCCGCGCGAACAGCGTGTCCAGCTCGTCCAGGTCCAGCAGCAGCTGGGCCACCGGGTAGCCGAACGCATGCGGGTGCGGGGCGTGGCGGCGGTGGCGCATGCGGCCACGATAGAGGGCGCTGGCGCTCATGCCGGTTGTGCCTGGGCCAGCGGCCAGTACGATTCGGCGTCCAACGCCTGCAATGCGTCGACCACGCGCCGTGCACTGCGGATGCCGTCTTCGTGGAAGCCCCAGCCCCAGTACGCGCCGGCAAACCAGGTGCGGCGCTGGCCCTGGATCTCGGCCCAGCGCTGCTGCGCCGCCACCATCGCGTGGTCATGCACCGGGTGCGCGTAGTGCAGCGTGCGCAGCACCTTGGCCGGATCGATGGCCGCGCTGCGGTTCAAGGTGACCACCAGCGGCGTGGGCGTATCGATTCCCTGCAGCTGGTTCATCAGGTAGCTGACCGTGCACGGCGCCAGCGGGCTGGCCGGTACATGCGCGTTCCAGGCGGCCCAGGCCTTGCGGTTGCGTGGCAGCAGGCGCGCGTCGGTATGCAGCACCACCTCGTTGGGCTGGTAGCGGATCGCACCCAGCACGCTGCGCTCGGCCGGATCGGGATCGGACAACAGCGCCAGCGCCTGGTCGCTGTGGCAGGCCAGCACCATCTGGTCGAAGCCTTCCAGGCCGGCCGCACTGTGCACGCGCACGCCATGTTCGTGGCGCTCCACCCCGAACACGCGGCAATCCAGCCGCTCGCGCACCTGCCAGCGTCGGCGCATCGCCTCGATGTAGCGCGCCGAGCCGCCCTGCACCACCCGCCACGGCGCACGCCCGCTCACCTGCAGCATCTGGTGGTTGGCCATGAACTGCACCAGGTAGCGCGCGGGGAAGGCCTCCAGGCTGGCGGTGGGTGAGGACCACAGCGCCGAGGCCATGGGCAGCAGGTGTTCGTCGATGAAGGTGCGGCCGTAGCGGCCGGCACGCAGGTAGTCGCCCAGTGAGGGGCCATCGTCGTCGCCGTGCAGCAGTGCCGGCGCCTCGCGGTAGAAGCGGCGCAGGTCGCCAAGCATGCCCCAGAAGCGCGGCGACACCAGGTTGCGGCGCTGGCAGAACAGGCCGTCCAGCGAGGTGGCGTTGTATTCCAGCCCGCTGCGCTCGCTGTGCACCGAGAAGCTCATGGTGGTGGGCTGGGAGGGCACGTTGAGCTCGTCGAACAACGCGGTGAGCAGCGGGTAGTGCAGCGGGTTGAACACGATGAAGCCGGTGTCCACCGCGTGCGTGCGCCCGTCCACCTGTACCTGGTGGGTGTGGGTGTGCCCGCCCAGGTAGTCGTTGGTCTCGAACAGCGTTACCTCGTGCTGCTGGCCCAGCCACCAGGCACTGGCCAGCCCGGCGATGCCCGATCCGATCACGGCGATACGCATGTCAGTGCTCCGCCTTGGCCAGCACCCAGGCCGGCACGGGTTTGAGATCACTCACCAGGCGCACCGCCGCCAGCGCGCGCAGCCCGTACCAGGTGAGGTCCACTTCCCACCAGTAGAAGCCCTGGCGTGCGCTGCCCGGGAAGAAATGGTGGTTGTTGTGCCAGCCTTCGCCAAAGGTGAGCAGCGCCAGCCACAGGTTGTTGCGGCTGTCATCGCCGGTGGCGAAACGCTGGCGACCAAAGCGGTGGGCCAGCGAGTTGATGGTGACTGTGGCGTGGAACAGCACCACGGTGGAGATGAAGAAGCCCCACACCAGCATCTGCCCGCCGGTGGTGCCCCAGGACGGCGCCAGGTGTTCTAGCAGCGCGCCCAGGCCGAACAGGGCCGCGGCCAGGGCGATCGGCACCAGCGTGTCGAAGCGGTCGAGCCAGCGCAGTTCCGGGTACCTGGCCAGGTCGGGGATGCGGTCCCACTGGGTGCGGAAGCCCTCGGTGGTGAGGAACCAGCCCATGTGGCTCCACCAGAAGCCATGTACGCCGGGCGAGTGCGGATCGGCCGCGGTGTCGGTATGGCGGTGGTGGGTGCGGTGGTGCGCGGCCCACCACAATGGCCCGCGCTGCACGCTGGCCGCCCCGATCACCGCGAACACGAACTGCACCGCGCGCGAGGTACGGAAGGTGCGGTGCGAGAAGTAACGGTGGTAGAAGGCGGTGATGGCGAACATGCGCACGGCGTACAACGCCACGGCCACGCCCACCGCCACCCACGACACCCCCACCCAGACCACCGCCAGGCAGGCCAGGTGCATCGCCGCGAACGGGATCGCACGCAGCCAGTCCACGCGGTGCCCGCTCCCGGCCGCGACCGGGCCGTCGGCGCTGGTATCGAACCAGCGCCGCAGCGTGGCCCAGGGGCCACGGCGGGGGGTGCGGGGTGCAGCTGTGGCGGGTCCTGCCGACATAACGCGCATCTCCTGGCGTGCTTGTCAGGAGATACGGGAGCCAGGCCCATCCGGATGCACGGATCCGGAAATAAAGTGCACGTTACAAGGTGGCGATGTCGCCCTTGGCGATGATCGGACCGGTCGGGATGCCCTGCGGCGCCCCGCTGGCCGGTTCCAGGGTGATCGCCAGCACCGAGCCGTTCACCAGCGCATCACGCAGCGTGTCGGGCACGCTCACGGTGTGGGCACGGTTGATCGAGACCAGGCCCAGCGAGCGCGGTGTGCCGCCGGCGGGGATCAGCCAGAGCTCGGGGGCGCGCCCGGCGGCATCGGCCGCCGCAGGCACCGGCACCATCAGCACCTTGCCCTGGGCCTTGTCCACCGAGGCCAGCCAGCCAGGCGTGCCGTCGTCGTGCAGCAGCGGGGTGACCGGCTTGGTTGCCTGCTCCGGCTCGGCCGGCGTCGGCGGGGCGGTCGGGGTGACCGCCACCGGAGGGGCCACCGGGGCCACCGGCTCGAGTTCGCGACGGCTGAACACCGCCACCAGCGCCACCACGGCGGCCAACGCGGTCATGCCCTGCCAGAACCCGGTGCGCTGCCAGGCGCGCGGCGCGCGGGCCTCCACCGATGGCCAGCCCAGCGAGGTGCGGATGCGCGGCCACAGATGCGCCGGCACCGGCGCGCTGCCCAGCGAGGCCAGCAGCGGGGCCAGCCGGTTTTCCCATTGGCTCACCAGCCGGGCAAAACCCGGGTCGCTGGCGATGCGTCGTTCGGCCTCGCTGCGCTGGGCGGCATCGAGCACGCCGAGCACATATTCGCCGGCCAGGATGTCGGCGCTGGGCGGCTGGCCGTCGTCATGCAGGTCATGGAGGTCGCGGATGTTCATCGTTCCAGGCACACCCGCAGTTGGCCCAGGCCGCGCCGGATCCAGCTCTTCACCGAGCCCAGCGGCGAGCCGATCCGGCGCGCCAGTTCCTCATAGCTGGCCCCGTCCAGGAACGCCAGCCGGATCAGCGAGCGGCGGCGCGGCTCCAGGGTGTCCAGGCAGTCTTCCAGGCGCTCCCGGTCGGAGGCCTGTTCGGCCAACTGGGCCGGCTGCGGGGCGAAATCGGGGATCTCATCGGCCACCGACAGATCGTCCAGCGGCCGCGGCGGGGCGGCGCGCAGGCGGTCGATCGCGCGGTTGCGCGCCATCATCGACAGCCAGGTCATGGCCGCCGCCTTGGCGCGGTCGAACTGTGCGGCCTTGTGCCAGACCGTGGTGAAGACCTCCTGCAGCACGTCCTCGGCATCACCGCGGTCGCGCAGCACGTGCAGGCAGATCGCGAACAGGCGCCCGGAGGCAAGCTGGTACACCGACTCGAACGCCTGGCGATCGCCACTGGCAACCCGGCCCAGCAGGTCGTCGAGGTGCCGCGCGGCACCGGGATCGGCAGCGTCCAACTCAGGCATCGCAGACTCAAACTCGGTACGGGGACAGATCGCATCCTCGTCGCTGCGGGCGCACTTCGCAAGGGGGCGGTCAGCGGGCGCATGCGGTCACCAGGGGCTGTTGCCGCGCCGCCAGCAGGTCGGCCGGGGTCGACGCCACCGGGGCATCCGGAAACTCGACGCGTACCTGCGGGTAGCGCCCGCGTTCGTCACGCACGTTGCCGGTGCCGCTGAACTGCAGCAGGCGCGGGCTGTTGCGCGCATACACCAGGGTCACCGCCGGGACCGCGAAGCCGAACCAGGCATCCAGCCGCATCTGCAGCTGCTCGGCCGGCTGGCCCTGCCAGGTGAGCGCTGCGCTGCGCTGCAGTTTCAACGGCACCAGCCGCTGGCGGCTGGGCAGCAGGAACTGGAATGCCACCGGGCGGCCGGCCTGCAGGGTGTCCCAGTGGCCCAGCACGGCGGCATCGAAGCCGGCATCGACCACCGCGTCGGGGGGGATCGCGATGGCACGGCTGACCCGGTCGGCGCGCGCGTCTTCACGCACGTATACGGTCCGCCCCGTGGCGCTGCCCTGCAGGCCTTCCTGGTAGCCGTTGCGGGCATCTTCGAAGGCGAAATCGGGGGTCTGCGGGCTGCCCTGCGGGGTCATCCACTTGCGCGCGAACGCACGGCCGTCGGCGCAGCGGTACACCACCAGCCGGGACCGCGCCGTGGGCGGACCCTGCAGCCAATGGGTCTCGCGGTAGAGCAGGCGGCCGTCGGCCGGCGCGTAGGCGCGGCCTTCCTGGCGCTGTACCTGCCCGGCAGCCACTGCGGCCGGGCCCAGCAACAGCAGCAGCAATGGCAGGTGGCAACGGCGCATGCGTGGCTCCGCATCGGGGATTACCAGCAGATACGCAGCCGGCGCCGCGATGGATGCAGTGCCGGCGCCGGTAGACTGGGCGGCCCATTGCCGCTGTTGCCCGAAGGTCCTGATGCCGCCGCTTCCGCTGTCCCTCCCCCGGCCGGGCCGATCGGCATGACCAGCCCGCTGGAGATTGCCGCCAACCTGACCGTGGCCGCTTCGATCCTGCTCGCCGGCCGCAACAGCGTGCATACCTGGTGGACCGGCATCATCGGCTGCACCCTGTTCGGGTTGGTGTTCTACCAGGCTCGCCTCTACGCCGATGTGGTGCTGCAGGGCGTGTTCGTGCTCACCAGCGTGATCGGCTGGTGGCAGTGGCTGCGCGGCGACCACGGGCAGGCGCTGCCGATCAGCCGGGTGCAGCTGCGTACGCTGGGCTGGATGCTACCGGCCGCGTTGCTGGCCAGCATGGGCTATGGCCTGCTGCTGCATACCTGGACCGATGCCTACGCGCCGTTCCTGGATTCGGCGGTGCTGGTGCTGAGCGTGGTGGCGCAGCTGCTGATGATGCGCCGCAAGCTGGATTCCTGGTGGTTCTGGCTGCTGGTCAACAGCATCGCCATTCCGCTGTACGCCAGCCGCGGGTTGCACCTTACCGCCGTGCTGTACGCGGTGTTCTGGATCAACGCCCTGGTCTCGCTGCGGCATTGGCGGCGACTGATGCGCGAACAGACCGATGCCACCGCAGCGGCCGATGCCACGCATGGTTGAGCGTTACGCCACCGGCCTGGTGGTGGGCAAGTTCAGCCCGCTGCACCGGGGCCACCAGGCCCTGATCGACCATGCGCTGAGCCGCTGCTCCAACGTGCTGCTGCTCAGCTGGAGCCAGCCGGAACTGCCCGGCTGCGAGGCCGACCGGCGTGAGGCATGGTTGCAGGCGCTGTACCCGCAGGTCACCCGCCTGGTGCTCGACCCGGCGCGGTTGGCGGCCTGCTGCGCGCACCTGGGCGTGCCGATGCGACCGCTGCCATGCAACACCGATGACGATGCCACCCAGCGCGCGTTCGTGGCCTGGGTGTGCAGCACGCTGTGGCAGTGCCGGGTGGATGCGGTGTTCACCAGCGAGGCCTATGGTGATGGATTCGCGGCCGCGCTGCAGCGCCATTTCAGTGCGCAGGCCGGCATGCACTGGCCGGTGGCGCATGTGTGCCTGGATCCGGCCCGCAGCACGGTGCCGGTCTCGGGCACGGCAGTGCGGCGTGACCCGCACGCGCTGCGTGGCTTCCTCGATTCGCGCGTGTACGCCGATTTCGTCGGTCGCGTCGGCCTGCTCGGCGGCGAATCCAGCGGCAAGACCACCCTCGCCGCCGCGCTGGCCGCGCAGCTGCGGACCACTTGGGCGGCCGAGTTCGGGCGCGAGCATTGGGTGGCGCGCGGGGGCGTGCTCGACTACGACGACCTGCTGCACATCGCCCAGGTGCAGGTCGCGCGCGAAGACACGCTGGCCGAACAGGCCACCCGCTGGCTGGTCTGCGATACCACGCCGCTGACCACCCTGCTGTACTGCCTGTCCATGTTCGAACGCGCCGAACCAGCACTGCATGCGCTGGCGCAACGGCGCTACACCCACCTGTTCCTGTGCGCGCCGGATTTCCCGTTCGTACAGGACGGCACCCGGCGCGATGATGCGTTCCGGCACGCGCAGCACCGCGCGTACTTACAGGCGTTGGACGCGCACGGCATGCCGTTCACCGTGCTGGTCGGCTCGCTGCAGCAGCGCATCGCGCAGGTGATGGCCGTGCTCGACGGCACGCGCGACGGATGTTGACGGCGCAGGACAGAGGAGTAGCATTGGCACCAGCCAAGGGATAGACCCACGGCACCTGCAACGACATGGGGGATTCTCATGGAATACGACTATCTGGTGTTCATCGGGCGTTTCGAGCCCTTCCATAACGGCCATGCCGCCGTTGCCCGCCTCGCACTGAGCCGGGCCAAGAAGCTGATCTTCCTGGTCGGCTCTGCCGATACCCCCCGCAGCCTCCGCAATCCCTGGACCGTGGCCGAACGTGCCGTGATGATCCAGGCCGCGCTTGAAGGCGCGGGCGAACGCCTGCTGATCCGTCCGCTCAAGGACCACCTGTACAACGAAGCGCAGTGGATCGCCGGCGTGCAACGCACGGTGGCTGAGGCGGTACGCGCCGACGGCCATACCGGCGAGGCGAAGATCGGCCTGGTCGGGATGGACAAGGACGATTCCAGCTACTACCTGCGCGAGTTCCCGCAGTGGCCGCTGGTGGACGTGCAGCACACCGAAACGCTGTCGGCCACCGAGCTGCGCCGCTACCTGTTTGAGGCGGGCAGCATCGATTTCCACGGGGCCCTGCTGATGCTGCGTGGCAACGTGCCGGCGCCGGTGTACGCCATGCTCGAAGCGTTCCGCAAGAGCGGCCCGGCCTACGCCCAGCTGGTAGCCGAGTACCAGTTCATCGAGCAGTACAAGGCCGCCTGGAAAGACGCACCGTACGCGCCCACGTTCGTCACCACCGACGCGGTCGTGGTGCATTCGGGCCACGTGCTGCTGGTGCGTCGCCGTGCCGAGCCCGGCAAGGGCCTGTGGGCGTTGCCCGGCGGCTTCGTCGGCCAGCAGCAGGGCCTGCTCGACAGCTGCCTGCGCGAACTGCGCGAGGAAACCCGGTTGAAGATCCCGGCGCCGGTGCTCAAGGGCTCGCTCAAGGGCCAGCATGTGTTCGACCATCCCGAACGCAGCCAGCGCGGCCGCACCATCACCCACGCCTTCCACTTTGACTTCCCCGCCGGCGAACTGCCGGCCGTGCGCGGCGGCGACGATGCCGACAAGGCGCGCTGGATCCCGGTCAGCGAAGCGCTGGACATGGGGCCCAAGCTGTATGAAGACCACCTGCACATCCTGGAGTTCTTCCTGGGCCGGGGCTGATCCCGGCTTTTCCCGCCGGCGGATAGACCGCCGGTGTCACCCGACGCGAAGGAGCTTCCCGTCATGCATTACCTCGACAATCTTCTCCTCAACACCGACAGCTACAAGGCCAGCCACTGGCTGCAGTATCCGCCGGGCACCGACGCCACCTTCTTCTACGTGGAGTCGCGCGGTGGCCACTACGACCGCACGCTGTTCTTCGGCCTGCAGGCGCTGCTGAAGGACTACCTGGCCAAGCCGATCACCCACGCCGACATCGACGTGGCGCGCGATCTCTTCGCCGCCCACGGCGAGCCCTTCAACGAGGCCGGCTGGCGCTACATCGTCGATACGCACGGCGGCCTGCTGCCGATCCGGATCCGCGCCGTGCCCGAAGGTACGGTGGTGCCGGTGCACAACGCGCTGATGACGATCGAATCGACCGACCCGCAGGCGTTCTGGGTGCCCTCGTACCTTGAAACGATGCTGCTGCGCGTGTGGTACCCGGTCACCGTGGCCACCACCAGCTGGCACGCCAAGCAGACGATTCGCCAGTACCTGGAGCGCACCAGCGACGACCCGGAAGGGCAGTTGCCGTTCAAGCTGCACGACTTCGGCAGCCGTGGCGTGTCGAGCCTGGAATCGGCCGCCATCGGTGGCGCGGCGCACCTGGTCAACTTCCTCGGCACCGATACCGTCTCGGCCCTGCTGTATGCCCGTGCGTTCTACCACGAGGCCATGGCCGGCTACTCGATCCCGGCCGCCGAGCACAGCACCATCACCAGCTGGGGCCGCGACAACGAAGTGGAGGCCTACCGCAACATGCTCGCGCGCTTTGCCACCCCGGGCGCCGTGGTGGCGGTGGTGTCGGACAGCTACGACATCTTCCAGGCGATCACCCGGCACTGGGGCACCACCCTGCGCGAGCAGGTGATCGCATCGGGCGCCACCGTGGTGATCCGCCCGGACTCGGGCGACCCGGTGGCGGTGGTGCTGCAGTGCCTGCAACTGCTCGACGATGCCTTCGGCCACGTGGTCAACGGCAAGGGCTACAAGGTGCTCAACCACGTGCGCGTGATCCAGGGCGACGGGGTCAACCCGACCAGCATCGGCCAGATCCTGGCCAGCATCACCGCCGCCGGCTACGCCGCCGACAACGTCGCCTTCGGCATGGGCGGTGCACTGCTGCAGCGGCTGGACCGCGACACCCAGAAGTTCGCGCTGAAGTGCTCGGCCGCGCGCGTGGACGGGAAGTGGATCGACGTCTACAAGGACCCGGTGACCGACAGCGGCAAGCAGAGCAAGCGCGGCCGCATGCGCCTGCTGCGCCATCGCGAGTACGGCCAGTTCCGCACGGTGTCGGTGCCGGCCGACGCGGAATCGCTGACCGCGGCCGGGCTGCCGCCGGGCTACGAGGATGCGATGGTCACGGTCTGGGAGAACGGCCAGCTGCTGCAGGACGATACGTTGGCCGCGATCCGCAGCCGTGCGAACGCTGCACGGCTGTAATCGGCCAACCTCTCCCTCGACATCCTTCATTCAATCCGCGCCGGTGGGCTCGGCGTACGCATACAGGGGCCTGACGCCCCTTGACCACCGCCCGCCTTCGGCCTACCTTGTGCGGGCCGAAGGTATCCATCTCTTCATGCAGATGAAGGGATGGGTTTAAACGGGAATCCGGTGAAGGCGCCTCGCGCGCCCATTCCGGAGCTGCCCCGCAGCGGTGAATGGAAACGAATCCTGCCAACAGCACTGGGCATTTGCCTGGGAAGCGGCAGGTACTAGGTGGGCCTTCGCGCCCGTGTCCATCAGCCCGAATACCGGCCCCGGCCGGGGGACACGACCGTCCCCTGATTCGACCTGGAACGTCCGCGGGGAGGTTGCCGGGGCCTGCCGCCATGCCGCCCGCGTGGCGCTGCCCCCGTGCGTCCGCTCCACGACATCCGGTTCGCCCGCGGGGGCGAAGGTCGCTGGCGGGGCGGACACGGCAGCCATGTCGTGCACGGCGCGCGGTTCCTTCGTTCCTCAATGCCGCTACTGCAATGAGGACACGTTCCATGACTACTGTTACCAACCTGGGGTTTCCCCGCATCGGCGCCAAGCGCGAACTCAAGCGTGCGCTGGAAGCGTTCTGGTCCGGCGAAAGCAGCGCCCAGGCACTGCAGGACACCGCCAGCGGCCTGCGCGAGCGCCATTGGCGGCTGCAGCGCGAGGCCGGCGTCGATGTGCCGCCGAGCAACGACTTCAGCTTCTACGACCAGGTGCTCGATGCGGCCTTCCTGTTCGACGCGATCCCGGCGCGCTACCGCGCCCTGGCCGACGCCGAGCCGCTGGCCGGCTATTTCGCCATGGCCCGCGGCGTGCAGCGCGATGGCTATGACCTGCACGCGCTGGAAATGACCAAGTGGTTCGACACCAATTACCACTACCTGGTGCCCGAACTGCAGGCCGGCCAGGGCTTCGCGTTGCGCGGCGACAAGCCGCTGGCCGAATACCGCCAGGCCAAGGCACTGGGTATCGAGACCCGCCCGGTGCTGATCGGCCCGGTGACCTTCCTGCTGCTGTCCAAGACCACCGACGGCAGCCGCGCGTTGGACCTGCTCGACGCATTGCTGCCGGTGTACGTGCAGCTGCTGGGCGCGCTGAAAGAAGCTGGCGCGCAATGGGTGCAGCTGGATGAGCCGGCACTGGTGCAGGACCTGGACGAGGCCACCCGCGCCGCGTTCACCCACGCCTACGCGGTGCTGGCCGAAGCGGCGCGGCCGAAGGTGCTGCTGGCCACCTACTTCGGCGCGCTGGACGACAACCTGGCGCTGGCCGCCGCGCTGCCGGTGGATGGCCTGCACGTGGACCTGGTGCGCGCCCCCGAGCAGCTGGACGCGGTAATCAAGGCGCTGCCGCCGGGCCGCGTGCTGTCGGCCGGCCTGGTCAACGGCCGCAACATCTGGCGCACCCACCTGGACAACGCGCTGGTGCTGGCGCGCTACGCGCACGGCCACGTAGGCGGCGATGCGCTGTGGCTGGCCCCGTCGTGTTCGCTGCTGCACAGCCCGGTCGATCTGGACCTGGAAAAGAAGCTGGATGAGGAACTGCACAGCTGGCTGGCGTTCTCCAAGCAGAAGCTGCAGGAGCTGCGCGTGCTGGCCGATGCCATCGACGCCCCGGCCCGCGCCGAGGATGCACTGGCGCACTCGCGCGCGTGCATCGAATCGCGCCGGCGCTCGCCGCGCGTGCACAAGGCCGAGGTGGCCGCGCGCCTGGCCGCCCTGACCGCCGCCGACGCGCAGCGCCACAGCCCGTACCCGCAGCGGCACCTGGCCCAGGCCGGCGCGCTGCAGCTGCCACGTTTCCCCACCACCACGATCGGTTCCTTCCCGCAGACCCTGGAAGTACGCGAGGCCCGCGCCAGCAACAAGTCCGGCAAGCTGTCCGACGCCGACTACGATGCGTTCCTGGCCACCCAGACCGAGCACTGCGTGCGCGTGCAGGAGCAGATCGGGCTGGACGTGCTGGTGCACGGCGAGTTCGAACGCAACGACATGGTGGAGTACTTCGGCGAGCAGCTCGACGGCTTCGCGTTCACCAGGAACGGCTGGGTGCAGAGTTATGGCTCGCGTTGCGTGAAGCCGCCGGTGATCTTCGGCGACGTGACCCGCCCACGGCCGATGACGGTGCGCTGGTCGCAGTACGCGCAGTCGCTGACCGACCGCCCGATGAAGGGCATGCTGACCGGCCCGGTGACGGTGCTGCAGTGGTCGTTCGTGCGCGATGACCAGTCGCGCGCCGACACCTGCCGGCAGATCGCGCTGGCCCTGCGTGACGAGGTGCTGGACCTGGAAGCGGCCGGCATCGGCGTGATCCAGATCGACGAGCCGGCCATCCGCGAAGGCCTGCCGCTGCGCCGCGCGCAGTGGCGCGAGTACCTGGACTGGGCGGTGGAAGCGTTCCGGATCAGTGCCAGCGGTGTGCGCGATGCCACCCAGATCCACACCCACATGTGCTACTCCGAGTTCAACGACATCATCCACTCGGTGGCAGCCATGGACGCCGACGTGATCTCGATCGAGACCTCGCGCTCGCGCATGGAGCTGCTGGACGCATTCGTGCGTTTCCAGTACCCCAACGAGATCGGCCCGGGCGTGTATGACATCCACTCCCCGCGCGTGCCCGACAAGGAAGAGATGCTGGCGCTGCTGCGCAAGGCCGCCGAAGTCCTCCGGCCGGAGCAGATCTGGGTCAATCCCGACTGCGGCCTGAAGACCCGCGGCTGGACGGAAACCCGCGCCGCGCTGGACGCACTGGTGGCCGCCGCGCGCCAGCTGCGCGAGGAAACCGCCGACGCCAACGCCGCCTGACCCACCCCGTAAAGATGCCCCAAGGACCGCACCGCCGCCGTTGCCGGCGGTGCGGTCGACGAGACGTACATGACCACGCCCACTGTTACCCCGATCGACCGCCCCACCCTGTCCTTGCCCGACGGCCACACCCGGCTGCTGCTGCATTCGTGCTGCGCGCCGTGCTCGGGCGAAGTGATGGAGGCGATCACCGCCTCCGGCATCGACTACACGATCTTCTTCTACAACCCCAACATCCACCCGGCCAGGGAATACGAACTGCGCAAGCAGGAGAACATCCGTTTCGCCGAGAAACACGGCGTGCCGTTCGTCGACGCCGACTACGACACCGACAACTGGTTCGCACGCGCCCGTGGCATGGAAGCCGAGCCCGAGCGGGGCATCCGCTGCACGATGTGCTTTGACATGCGCTTCGTGCGCACCGCGCTGTATGCACACGAACATGGCTTCCCGGTGATCAGCAGTTCGCTGGGCATCTCGCGCTGGAAGGACATGAACCAGATCAACGACTGCGGCCACCGCGCCGCCGCGCACTATCCCGGCATCCAGTACTGGGATTACAACTGGCGCAAGGGCGGTGGCGCCGCGCGCATGGTGGAGATCAGCAAGCGCGAGCAGTTCTACCAGCAGGAGTACTGCGGCTGCGTGTACTCGCTGCGCGATGCCAACCGCCACCGCCGCGAAACCGGCCGCGAGCGCATCAAGATCGGCCTGTTGTATTACGGCCAGGACAACGAGGCGCCCACGGGCGATTGACGTTCGCACGCGGGGCCGCCACGCTGGTTGCCCCGCCTGCGTTGTGTTGGACCTGCCATGACCGCCGCCCTATCCGCCGATGTGGCCCTGCTGGTGATCGACCTGCAGCCGGACTTCATGCCCGGTGGCGCGCTGGCCTGCGAAGCGGGCGATGCGCTGGTGGCCCCGATCGCCGCACTGCTGGCACAGCGCCGCTACCGCACGGTCGTGGCCACCCAGGACTGGCACCCGGCCGACCACGCCTCCTTTGCCAGCCAGCACCCGGGGCACCTGCCGTTCGAGGCGATCCTGCTGCACGCGCAGCCGCAGACCCTGTGGCCGGACCACTGCGTGCAGGGCAGCGCCGGCGCAGCGCTGCACCCGGGCGTGGACTGGACCGCGGCCGACCTGATCCTGCGCAAGGGCACCCGGCGGCAGGTGGATTCCTACAGCGCCTTCCGCGAAAACCACGGCCCCGATGGCACCCGCCCGGCCACCGGCCTGGCCGGCTGGCTGCACGAACGCGGCATCCGCGAGGTGCACGTATGCGGGCTGGCACGCGATTACTGCGTGCTGTGGAGCGCGCGGGACGCGGTCAAAGCCGGGTTCCGGGTGAAGTTCCTGTGGGAGCTGACCCGGCCGGTGACCGAGGCCAACGACGGCATGGTGCGCGAGGCGTTGGCCAAGGCGAAGATCGCCGTGATCTGACGCGCGATGCCGGGCGCTGGCCGGAAAGGCGTACCGACCAACGGTTGCTACCTACCTGCCACGCTCGGGTAGCGCCGGCCGCTGGCCGGCTCGCGATACCGTTTGGGGCGTGCGAGGAGCTGGCCGGCGGCCTGCACTGCCCGCCATTCCAGACGACACTGCGCCCCGGCCAGAAAGCGTACCGACCAACGGTCGGTCCCTACCGGGACGCCGCGCCCCGGCGCGCGCCGTTCAGCGGAACACCACCGTGCGATGCCCGTTGCGCAGGATCCGGTGCTCCACGTGCCGGCGCACGGCGCGCGCCAGCACCTGCGATTCGGTATCGCTGCCCAGCCGCACCAGGTCGCGCGGGGTCATGGCGTGGTCCACGCGGGCCACGTCCTGCTCGATGATCGGGCCTTCGTCCAGGTCTTCGGTAACGTAGTGCGCGGTGGCGCCGATGATCTTGACCCCGCGCGCGTGCGCCTGGTGGTAGGGCTGGGCACCCTTGAAGCTGGGCAGGAAGCTGTGGTGGATGTTGATCGCCCGGCCCGCCAGCGCCTGGCACAGGCGCGGCGACAGGATCTGCATGTAGCGCGCCAGCACCACCAGGTCGATCTGCTCGCGCTCGACCAAGTCGATGATCTGCTGCTCCTGCACGGCGCGGTTGTCGGCGTTGACCGGCAGGTGGTGGAACGGCACCCCGTACGACCCGGCCAGTGCGGCGAAGTCGTCATGGTTGGAGGCCACCGCAGCGATATCCACCTGCAACTGGCGACTGTGCGCCCGGAACAGCAGGTCGTTCAGGCAATGCCCCTGCTTGCTCACCAGCACCAGCAGCCGCGCGCGGCGGCGCGCGTCGTGCAGTTGCCAGTCCATCTGGAACTCGGCCGCCAGCGTGCCCATGCGCGCTTGGATATCGGCCAGCGCCTGGCTGGCGGCGCGATCGAAGTGCACGCGCAGGAAGAACCGGCCGCTCTCCTCATCGCCGAACTGCTGGGCGTCCAGGATGTTGCAGCCCAGCTCGAACAGCAGGCCGGACACGCGATAGACGATCCCGGTGCGGTCCGGGCATGACAGGGTAAGGATGGAATCAGGGCGCATCCGGCCAGTTTAAGCGAGCACCGCCGGTGCGGGGACGATGCTCTCAGATGCAACCAAGCAGCTTGCACGACGGCTCAGTGCGTGTCGTCTTCCAGCGCGGCGCGTAGTGCACGCAGGTCGGCGCCTTGCGCTGGCCACCCCACCACGGTGTCGATGACCTTGCCGTCGCGCATCAGGTGGAACAGCGGCGTCTGATCGGTATCCACGTCCCGCCAGGCGGGGTCGGCCAGCATCGGCTGCATGGGCAGGTCCGGATGGGCCGCGTTCCAGTCGAGCATTTCCTGCCCGGGCCATGCCTGCCCGATCGGCACCAGCAGCTGCAGGTGGTCGCGCAGCCAGGCGTACTCGGGTGCGGTGGTGATGGCCTCCAGCGCGCGCCGCGAGAAACCGCAGTAGGGGTGCACCACGGCCACCACGCGCAGGCCGTCTTCGGCCAGCACCGCGCGTTGCACCTGGGTGAGGCTGTCCAGGCGGAGCACCGGCCTGCCGGGCTGCGGCATGCCGCGGATGTCCGGCAGCGCGCTGGGCGGCTTCGCCAGGCGACCGCGCAACGCATTGGCCGCGTCGAAGCGCTGCAGCGCGATCAGCGCGCCACGCATGGCGCGATGCTGTTCCTCGGTGGCCCGCGCGCGCGCCTGCAGGGTGTCGTACAGGCACTGCAGCCGCGCCAGCGTGGCCGGGTCGCGCGCGTAGAAGGCGATCAACGCGGTGGATTCGAACAGGTCCTGCAACCGTGCATCGGGCAAGGCGGCGCAGTCGCCGGGCTGCATCACAACAGGGGCCGCCTGCGCGTAGGCAAGGCGCATCGCAGCCAGGCGCTCGGCGGCCCGGCGCGTGGGGTCGTCATCCAGCGCCCGCAGCGCGGCGTGCAGGCTGCCGGGTACCGGATCGGGACCGGCCAGGGCGGGGGCGGGCGCGAGCACCCCCAGCAGCAGCACCACAACCGCGTGGATGGCATGACGCCCTGCCTGCCGATCGTATTTCATCGTCCCTCCCTGGATCGTGCCGAAACCGGAGCATCCAGCATGCCGGACCTGACGCGCGAGTGCCGTGACCCAGCGCTCGTCATCAACACCACCAATGAACGGGCCACGCCGCACGCCCGGCGTGGCGGGGCTGCCTTAGACCGCCGCCGGATCCACCTTGTCCACGTCGATGCCGTATTTTTCGATCGCCACCTGCAGCTGGCTGCGCGCGATGCGGCCGTCATCGGCCAGCGCCTTCAACGCGGCCAGGACGATGAAGTGGCGGTCCACTTCGAAGAACGTACGCAGTGACTCGCGCGTGTCCGAGCGGCCGAAGCCATCGGTGCCGAGTGCGGTGACGCGGCGGCCGTCGACGAACGGGCGGATCTGGTCGGCCACGATCTTCATGTAGTCGGTGGCCACCACCAGCGGCCCGGTGTGCGCAGACAGGCACTGCTGCACGTAGGGCACGCGCGGTTCATCGGCCGGGTGCAGCAGGTTCCAGCGCTCGGCGGCCAGGCCGTCGCGGCGCAGCTCGGTCAGGCTGGTGGCGCTCCAGACGTCGCTGGCGATGCCGAAATCCTGCTGCAGCAGCGCGGCGGCCGCTTCCACTTCGCGCAGGATCGCGCCGCTGCCCATCAGCTGCACGCGCAGCGCCGGGTCGCCGTCGGCGGCGGCCGGGTGCAGCAGATACATGCCCTTGAGAATGCCCGCCTCGGCGCCTTCGGGCATGGCCGGGTGCGGGTAGTTCTCGTTGAGCACGGTGATGTAGTAGTAGATGTCTTCCTGGTCCACATACATGCGGCGCAGACCGTCCTGGATGATCACCGCCAGCTCGAAGTTGTAGGTGGGGTCATAGGAGATGCAGCTGGGGATCACCGAGGACAGCACGTGGCTGTGGCCGTCATCGTGCTGCAGGCCCTCGCCCATCAGGGTGGTGCGGCCGGAGGTGGCACCGAGCAGGAAGCCGCGGGTGCGGGCGTCGGCGGCGGCCCAGGCCAGGTCGCCCACGCGCTGCAGACCGAACATCGAATAGAAGATGTAGAACGGGATCGTGGCCAGGCCGTGGTTGCTGTAGGCGGTGCCGGCCGCGATCCACGAGCAGATGGCGCCGGACTCGTTGATGCCTTCCTGCAGGATCTGGCCGTCCTTGGCTTCCTTGTAGTAGCTCAGCTGGCCGGCATCCTGCGGGGTGTAGAGCTGGCCCAGGTAGGAGTGGATGCCGATCTGGCGGAACAGGCCTTCCATGCCGAAGGTGCGTGACTCGTCCGGCACGATCGGAATGACCAGCTTGCCCAGCGCCGGGTCCTTGAGCAGCGTGCCGAGGATGCGTACGAAGCCCATCGTGGTGGACTGGCCGCGCTCGCCGCTGCCCTGCAACTGGGTGGCGAAGGCCGACAGCGCCGGCACCGGCAGCGGATCGAGGTGGGTCACGCGCGCCGGCAACTGCCCGCCCTGGGCCTGGCGGCGCTGGGCGAAGTAGCGCTCCTCCGCGCTGCCCGGGGCCGGGCGCAGATAGGGCATGTCCTCCAGCTGCGCATCGCTGACCGGCAGGTCGAAACGGTCGCGGAAGGCACGCACCGCCTCCAGGCTCATCTTCTTGAGCTGGTGGTTGATGTTCTGCCCTTCCCCGGCCTCGCCCATGCCGAAGCCCTTGACCGTCTTGGCCAGGATCACGCTCGGGCGGCCATTGCCGGCCACCGCCTGCGCATAGGCGGCGTAGACCTTCTGAGGGTCGTGGCCACCGCGGGCCAGCGCCCAGATCTGGTCATCGCTCATGTCGGCCACAAGCTCGAGCAGTTCCGGATACCTGCCGAAGAAGTGCTCGCGCACATACGCGCCGCTCTGCGACTTGAACGTCTGGTAGTCGCCGTCCACGCATTCCATCATGCGCTGGCGCAGCAGGCCGGTGGTGTCCCTGGCCAGCAGCGCGTCCCAGCCGCCGCCCCAGATCACCTTGATGACGTTCCAGCCGGCGGCCCGGAAGGTGCCTTCCAGTTCCTGGATGACCTTGGCATTGCCGCGCACCGGGCCGTCCAGGCGCTGCAGGTTGCAGTTGACCACGAACACCAGGTTGTCCAGGCGCTCGCGCCCGGCCACGGAAATGGCGGCCAGCGATTCGGGCTGGTCCATTTCGCCATCGCCCAGGAACGCCCACACCTTGCGGCCCTGATGCTCCTTCAGGCCGCGGTATTCCAGGTAGCGCATGTAGCGCGCCTGGTAGGCGGCGGTCAGCGGACCCAGGCCCATCGACACGGTGGGGAACTGCCAGAAATCGGGCATCAGCCGTGGGTGCGGGTAGGACGACAGGCCGTCGCGGTCGGATTCGCGGCGGAAGTTGTCCATGCGTTCGGGGGCGATGCGGCCTTCGACGAAGGCGCGGCCGTAGATGCCCGGCGCCGAATGGCCCTGGATGTAGATCATGTCGCCGTCGAAGGTGTCGGTGCGCCCACGGAAGAAGTGGTCGAAGCCCACGTCGTACAGCACCGCGGCCGACTGGTAGGTGGCGATGTGGCCGCCCACGTTGGAGTGCTTGCCGGCACGCAGCACCATCACCATCGCGTTCCAGCGGATCATCGCGTTGAGCCGGCGCTCGATCGCCAGATCGCCCGGGTAGGCCGGCTGGCGCTCCAGCGGGATGCTGTTGACGTAGGCGGTCCAGGCGCGCGCATGCAGGTCGCCGTGGTGGGCCACGTCCTGGTCGCTGAGCTGGTCGATCAGGTAGTGCGCACGCGGCCGCCCGGCCACCTGGGTGACCGCCTGCAGGGCTTCACGCCATTCCTGGGTTTCCTGGGGGTCGGTATCGAGGGGGGCGAGCGCAGGGTTCATGGTCCATCTCCGGCAAAGGCGGCCAGGCCTGCGGTGCTGCGCGCGCCGGAGGGGGCGGCGCAGCCCCGGGCTGGCGGGGACAAACACCTTAGGAGCGGGCCGGGGCCACCGGTAGATCGGGGCCTGTTGGCTCTTTCTAAAGACAAACTTTGCAATCACAGGCGAGAATGGCGGTCACCATGAATATTCTCCAGTCAATCCGCAGCTTCATCCGCACCGCCGATGCCGGCAGCCTGGCCGCCGCCGCGCGCACGCTGGGGATCAGCGCGGCGGCGGTGGGGCAGAACATCGCCCGGCTGGAGGCGCACCTGGGCGTGCGCCTGTTCAACCGCACCACCCGCCAGCTGGCGCTGACCGAGCGCGGCGCGCTGTACCTGGCCCAGGTGCGCTACATCGAGCGCGACCTGCAACGCGCGCAGGCCGCAGTGACCGACCTGGACGCCACCCCCGAGGGCCGGCTGCGGATCGCCTGCAGCACCTCGTTCGGGCGGCACAAGCTGGCCCCGCTGCTGCCCTCGCTGAAGGCGCGCTACCCGCGGCTGGCGATCGAACTGCTGCTGGCCGACCGCGCGGTGGACCATGCGCGCGAAGACGTGGACGTGAGCATCCGCATCGAGCCGCAGCTGGAAGAAGGGCTGGTGGCGCGACCGATCGCGCAGGTCCCGTTCGTGTTCTGTGCGGCGCCCTCGTACCTGGCGCGCACCGGCGTGCCGCGCACGCCCGAGGCCCTGCGCGAGCATCGCTGCCTGCTGTTCCGGCATCCCAAGGACGGCCGCCATCTGCGCTGGGGCTTCGTGCGTGACGGGCTGCGCTTCGATGCCGAAGTGAGTCCGGCGCTGGTCAGCGACGATATCGATGCACTGGCCGCGATGGCGCTGGCCGGCGGCGGCATCACCCGCCTGGCGGCATTCGTGGCCGCGCCCTACCTGGCACGCGGTGAACTGCAGGCCCTGTTCGAGGGCAATGAAGCCGGCGATGCGCAGGCGTTGCCCGAGCCGATGCGGCTGTTCCTGTGCGTCAGCGATCGCCGCGACCTGACCCCGAAAGTGCGCGCGTTGATGACGCACATCGTCGACGGGCTCCCGGCCGAGTGGCGGGTGGACGTGGCCTAGCGGGGCGCAGGCGATGGCACAGGGCCACCGCCTGCGGTTGGGGTCAGCGCGGTGGGGCGATGAACACGCCGCGCGCCTCGCGCGGTTCGCAGCGCAGGTACTGCGGCGCCGGCTCCAGTGAATCGCCGAGCGCAGCGGCGGCATGCCACGGCCAGCGCGGGTCGTAGAGGATGCCGCGGGCCAGCGCGATCGCGTCGGCATGGCCGTGGCGCAGGATCGACTCGGCCTGCGCCGGGTCGGTGATCAGGCCTACCGCGATCACCGGCATGCGCAGCTTCTGCGCCTTGATCGCCTGCGCGAACGGCACCTGGTAGCCCGGCGACAGCGGGATCTGCTGGCGTGGATCGTTGCCGCCGCTGGACACATGCAGGAACTGGCAGCCACGGCCATCGAGCACGTGCGCCAACGTGGTGGTCTGCTCGATGTCCCAGCCGCCGGCGACCCAGTCGCTGGCCGAGATGCGCACGCCCACCGCGATGCGATCGGAGACCGCCTCGCGCACCGCGTCGAACACGCGCACCAGCAGGCGCATGCGGTTCTGCAGCGAACCGCCGTACTCGTCCTCGCGCTGGTTGCTCAGCGGCGACAGGAACTGGTGCAGCAGGTAACCGTGCGCGGCATGCAGTTCGATCAGGTCCAGGCCGATGCGTTCTGCGCGCTGGGCGGCGGCCACGAAGGCGTCCACCACCGCATCGATGCCGGCCAGATCCAGCGCCTGCGGGGTGGGATCGGTGGGGCTGAACGGGATCGCCGACGGGGCCAGGGTGGTCCATGCGCGCGGGTCCGAGGCCGGCAGCGCGCCGCCACCGTCCCACGGCCGCGCCGAGGACGCCTTGCGCCCGGCGTGGGCCAGCTGCACGCCGATCGGCATCGGCGACCAGCGCTTGACCGCGCCGATCACCTGGGTGAGCGCCGCTTCGGTGGCATCGTCCCACAGGCCCAGGTCGGCCCAGCTGATGCGGCCTTCGGGCAGCACGGCGGTGGCTTCCAGGATCAGCAGGCCGGCGCCGGACTGGGACAGCTGGCCCAGGTGGATCTGGTGCCAGTCATTGGCCAGGCCGTCGGTGGAGGAGTACTGGCACATCGGCGCGATGACGATGCGGTTGGCCAGCGACAGCGGGCCAAAGGACACGGGGGAGAAAAGCTGGCTCAAGTGGGGGACTCTGGCGATAACGGGAAAACCGGTGGCTATTGCACTCCTGCCGTGCCGATCAGGCAACCGTGCCGGTGGATCACAGTTTCGCGGCGGTACACCCCAGGCCCGGCAACCAGGCCTCAGGCGTTGGCAGCGCCGGGCAACAGGAAGGCCAGCGCCGGCGCGCAGGGTTGCTCGACCTTCAGGCTGAGCAGGTCATCGGCGCGGGTGCGGCCAAGGTTGAGCGCGGCCACCGGCAGGCCGGCGTTGGCGGCGGCCTGGACGAAGCGGAACCCGGAATAGACCATCAGCGAGGAGCCGACCACCAGCACGGCATCGGCCTGCGCCAGGTGCGCCTGGACACTGGCCACCCGATCGCGCGGCACGTTTTCGCCGAAGAAGACCACATCCGGCTTGAGGATGCCGCCGCAGCGCGGGCACGCCGGCACCTGGAAGCGGCTGAAATCGACATCGTCCAGGTCGGCGTCACCGTCCGGGGCCTGCGCTGCGTCGAGCTGGTCCCAGCCGGGGTTGTGGGCCAGCAGCACCTGCTGGAAATCCTCACGCGGGGTGCGGGCTTCGCAGCCCATGCAGCGCACCTGGTCCAGCCGGCCGTGCAGGTCGATAACCTCACGGCTGCCGGCGCGCTGGTGCAGGCGGTCCACGTTCTGGGTGAGCAGCACCTGCAGCTGGCCGCGCGCTTCCAGCGCCGCCAGCGCGGCGTGGGTGCCGTTGGGGCGGGCGTGGCCGAAGCGCGGCCAGCCCAGCAGGCTGCGCGCCCAGTAGCGCTGGCGGGTGGCCAGCTCGCCCATGAAGGCCTGGTAGGTCACCGGTGGGGTGCGCTTCCACTGGCCGTCGGCATCGCGGTAATCGGGAATGCCCGAGTCGGTGCTGCACCCGGCGCCGGTGAGCACGAACAGGCGCTGGGCACGGGCGATGAAGTCGGCAAGCGGGCTGGTCATGCTCATCAGGTGGGGGCGCGCGGCGGGCAACGCAATCCGGTTTACGGGCCGGGGATGGCGCCGGGCAGCGGCGGCACGGCGATGGGGTGGCCCTCGGCGTCCAGGGCGATCATCACGAAGTGGCCGCGGGTGCAGAGCTTGCGCTCGCCGGTGTGCAGGTCTTCGGCGATCAGCTCCACCTCCACCTTCATCGAGCTGCGGCCCACTTCGACGATGCGACCGATGGTTTCCACCATCTGGCCGATGCGGATCGGCAGCTTGAAATCGACCTGGTCCGAGCGCGCGGTGACCACGGTGCGGCGCGAGTAGCGCGCGGCGGCGAGGAAGGCCGCCTTGTCCATCCAGGCCAGCGCCTGGCCACCGAACAGGGTGCCCAGGTGGTTGGTGTGATTGGGGAAGACGATCTCGGCCATGCTGATTTCAGTGGGCGGGATGGGGTCTGGGGTGGTGGACATCGGGGTGGCCGGTTGGGGTGTGGCGCGATGTTACGGCAGCGGCGCGAACAGGGTCGTGGATGCCCTGCTACACGTTCAGGCTGTGCCCATTTCGTGACCTACGACGTTGACCCTGCCGACGACAGCCGACGACACTGCCCATTGCCATGACCCGCGAGCTGTTGCATGTCCCTGCATGACTGTTTCGTATTCCGCTGCACCGCATTTGCGTGCGCCTGACATGCCTGCGCTGGAGCGATGGATGCTGCAGGAAAAGATCATTCTGCAGGCGGTGGGTGCCGATGCCCTGCTAAGACGATCTCACGATCGTCCTTTTCCAGAGCGACTCGCAGGAGCCATCGTTCGTCGTTGCTGGCGAGGGCACATGCCCTCCCCGCGTGCCGGGTGAGTGGGATCCACGCGAGGACTTCCCTGCTTCGGCGATTACGCCGATTTCATCGGCGCCGTCTTCACAGACATCCGTGCGCAGTGGACCCACCCTGACACTGGCCGACACTACGGCATCCTGGATCTGGACTGGGAATCAGGATTGGGAATTGGCTGGAGCTTCATCCATTTTGAAGGTGGCAGTGGGCGGGATCTGACAACGTTGGCCGACGCCGTTGGCAAGGTGGGAGACACCTCGGCGCTTACGACCCTGAAAACGGAAAGCAGATGCCCAATAAAACCTGAAGTCCACCCGGAGAATAGAACCATGACCAACAAAGCAGAACATCATATTTCAGCATTCAACAAGCGGAATGAAAAATTCGCCGGGGAACTGCACTTCAAGAACAAACCAACCACCGAGACCCTGAGAAGAATATTCGAGATACAAGACCCATTCGACCCGTTATTCAATGAATATCCAATTGACAATGCAATAGCAGGCAGATTGCGGGCACTAGTGGAGGGGGAGTTCGATTTAGAAGAGCATGATTATTTTCTATCATGCAGAATAATAAACCCGTAAATCGGAATGTCACTTGATCCGCGGGCGACGCATGATGTGCGCGCATCGGCACCGCTGACGCTGTGCCGACCCTGCTGTGCCAGTCAGTCGTGCATGGCGCCGGCCTGTCCCGAAACTGTTCACCCCTGCTTTCATCCAGAACGGTCCTCCCATGACGATGCATGACTGTTTCTTGTTTCCGGTCGCCGCATTTGCTGGCGCTGGATCGCCAAGCATGCGGACTGCGCCTGGTTCGGTCCGCGCTACCGCGCGGGGCCGGGAATGGTGCGCCTGCACGATCCCGACCGCATCGGCGAGATCGAACATCTGAGCATCGCGATGTTCCAGATAGATGCGGGCGAACCGCCCTTTGGCGACTACATCGATTTCGTGGGTGCTGTGTACGAGGACATCCACGTGGATTGGATCCACCCGGATAGTGGCCGCCGCTATGCCCTGCTGGATCTGGACTGGGAATACAGCCTGGGTATCGGCAGGTCCTTCATCCAGTTTGAGGAGGGAAGCGGCTATGACCTTGAACGTTCTGTGCAGGCCCTTGGCGACGCATGCGGACAACGAATGACGTATGCACATCGCTTGTTCCAGCAACGTATGCAATCGCTGGTAGAGCCACCCCATGGGTGGCTGCGCGCGGTGCTGGTGCCCAGCGCAGCCACCCATGGGGTGGCTCTACGTCGGCGCTCGGAAACAAAAAAACCCCGGCACTGGGCCGGGGTTTTCGTGGATGGGTGTGGCGCTGGAATCAGAACGACATGTCGAACGAGACTTCGCCCTTCACGCCCACCTGGTAGGCCGAGGAGCGGCGTTCGAAGAAGTTGGTCAGCTCCTGCACGTCCTGCAGCTCCATGAAGCTCAGCGGGTTGCGCACGTTGTACTTCTTCTCCATGCCCAGGCGATGGAAGTGGTTGTCGGCGCAGTGCTGCAGGTACTGGCGCATGTCGCGGGTGGAAATGCCCGCCACGCCGCCGGACAGCACGTCCTCGGCGAACTGCACTTCGCATTCGATCGCTTCGGCCAGCATGTCATACACCTGCTGCTTCATCGCGTCGTCGAACAGGTCCGGCTCTTCCTCGCGGATCACGTCCACGCATTCGAAGGCGAACTCCATGTGCGCGCTTTCGTCGCGGAACACCCAGTTGGTGCCCGAGGCCAGGCCGTTGAGCAGGCCGCGCGAACGGAAGTAGTAAACGTAGGCGAAGGCGGCAAAGAAGAACAGGCCTTCGATGCACGCGGCAAAGCAGATCTGGTTGAGCAGGAACTGGCGGCGCTCGTCACGGGTCTCGATGCGCTTGAGGTTCTGGATCGAGTCGATCCACTTGAAGCAGAAGTCGGCCTTCTTCTTGATCGAGTCGATGTTCTCCACCGCGTCGAACGCCTTGGCGCGCTCGTCCGGATCGGGCAGGTAGTTGTCGAGCAGGGTCAGGTAGAACTGCACGTGCAGCGCCTCTTCGTACAGCTGGCGCGACAGGTACATGCGCGCTTCCGGCGCGTTCAAGTGCTGGTACAGGTTCAGCACCAGGTTGTTGGACACGATCGAATCGCCGGTGGCGAAGAACGCGACCAGGCGGTGGATCAGGTGGCGCTCGCCCGGCGACATCTTGCCGTGCAGGTCGCTGATGTCGATCTGGAAGTTGATTTCCTCGACCGTCCAGGTGTTCTTGATCGCGTTGCGATACATGTCATAGAACTGCGGGTAGCGCATCGGGCGCAACGTCAGTTCAAAACCGGGATCGAGCAGCATCTGGGTTGGCTTGTCTGCCATGGGCAATTCCTTGGTTCAGTGGCGGCGCCCCGATCGGGGACGCGTCGAAAGACCCGCGCGGGTGCGCGGCGGGCTTCCGGCACCGTGGGCCTGTACGGCGCCCTGCGGTGACAGCGGTGTCTGGGGTGGAGCAGCCGGGCCTGGCCCGGCGGTGTCGCTCATGGCTCGTACCCACCCACGGTGGGTACCTGCCCGTTGGAATGCCGGCCCGAGGGGCCGGCACGCCCTGTTACTGGCACGCCTCGCAGGCTTCCGGGTTTTCCAGCGAGCAGGCCACGGCTTCGACCGGGGTGTAGCTGCTGACGGTCGTCTTGGCGATCTTGGTCGCCGGGCGCGAACGCAGGTAGTAGGTGGTCTTGATGCCCTGCTTCCAGGCGTACATGTACATGGAGGACATCGCGCCGATATTCGGGCTCTCCATGAACAGGTTGAGCGAGGCGGACTGGTCGATGAACGCGCCGCGATCGGCGGCCATGTCGATCAGCGAACGCATCGGCAGTTCCCAGGCGGTGCGGTAGACCTGGCGCAGGGTTTCCGGGATCTGCGCGATGCCCTGGATGGAACCTTCGGCCAGCTTGATCGCGTCGCGCATTTCCGGGGTCCAGTGGCCCAGCTTCTTCAGCTCGTTCACCAGGTAACGGTTGACCTGCAGGAAGTCGCCGGACAGGGTTTCGCGCTTGAACAGGTTGGACACCTGCGGTTCCACGCACTCGTAGCAACCGGCGATCGAGGCGATGGTCGCGGTCGGGGCGATGGCGATCAGCAGCGAGTTGCGCAGGCCATGTTCCTTGATCCGCTCACGCAGGGCGTCCCAACGCGCGGTGTCTTCGGGCACCACGTTCCAGGCATCGAACTGCAGCTCGCCGCTGGCCGCACGGGTGTCGGCGAAGGACGGGTGCTTGCCGCGTTCCTGGGCCAGCTCCACCGAGGTTTCCAGGGCGTGGAAGTAGATCGCTTCGGCAATCTTCTTGGACAGCGCGCGCGCTTCGGCACTGTCGAAGGCCAGGCGCTTGCGGAAGAACACGTCCTGCAGGCCCATGCAGCCCAGGCCGACCGGACGCCAGCGCAGGTTGCCACGGCGCGCGGTTTCGATCGGGTAGAAGTTCAGGTCGATCACGCGGTCGAGCTGGCGCACGGCCAGGCGCACGGTGTCGGCCAGCTTGTCGAAATCGAACTCGCCGTGGGCATCGAAATGGTTGCCCAGGTTGATCGAGCCCAGGTTGCACACCGCGGTCTCTTCGGCCGAGGTGATCTCCAGGATTTCGGTGCACAGGTTGGACAGGTGGATCACGTTGCCCGCGCGCAGGGTCTGGTTGCTGGCGCGGTTGCACTTGTCCTTGAAGGTCATCCAGCCGTTGCCGGTCTCGGCCAGGGTACGCATCATGCGCGAGTACAGCTTGCGCGCGGAGATGGTGCGCTGGGCCTTGCCCTGGGCTTCGGCCTGCAGGTAGGCCTGCTCGAAGGCCTCGCCGAACAGATCGGTGAACTCGGGCACCACGCGCGGATCGAACAGCGACCATTCCTGGTCGTTCTCCACGCGCTGCATGAACAGGTCCGGGATCCAGTTGGCCAGGTTCAGGTTGTGCGCACGGCGCGATTCGTCGCCGGTGTTGTCACGCAGCTCGAGGAAATCCTCGATGTCGGCATGCCAGGTTTCCAGGTACACGCAGGCCGCGCCCTTGCGCTTGCCGCCCTGGTTGACCGCGGCCACCGACGAATCCATGGTCTTGAGCCACGGCACGATGCCGTTGGAATGGCCGTTGGTCGACTTGATCAGCGAACCGCGCGAACGCACGCGGGTGTAGCTGACGCCGATGCCGCCGCTGAACTTGGAGAGCTGGGCGATGTCGCCGTACTTGGCGTAGATCGACTCCAGCGAATCCTGCGGCGAATCGAGCAGGAAGCACGAGGACAGCTGCTCGTGGGTGGTACCGGAGTTGAACAGGGTCGGGCTGGACGGCAGGTAGTCCAGGCTGCCCATGCGCTTGTACAGCGCCAGGGTTTCCGGCACGTCCTCGCTCAGCGCGCTGGCGATGCGCAGGAAGAACTGCTGCGGGGTCTCGATCACCTTGCGGGTGTGCGGATGGCGCAGCAGGTAGCGGTCGTACAGGGTCCGCAGGCCGAAGTAATCGAAGTTCAGGTCCAGCGACATGTCGATCGCATCGTTGAGCTTGCGCGCGTTGGTCTGCACGAAGTTCAGCAGGCGGTCGTTGATCAGGCCCACTTCGTGGCCACGGCCCACCGACTGGGAGAACGCGTAGATCTCCTGGCCGGACACTTCCTTGGCGATGAAGTTGGCCAGCAGGCGCGCAGCCAGGCGGCCGTACTCGGGTTCTTCACCGATCAGCAGGGCGGCGGTGCGGATGGACAGCTCGTCCAGTTCCTGGGTGGTGGCGCCGTTGTACAGGCCGGAAATGGTGCGGGTGGCCACGCGCATCGGGTCGACCGCATGCAGGCCTTCGGCCGAGCGCTGTACCGCGCGCACGATCTTGTTCAGGTCCACCAGTTCGGTAGTGCCGTTGCGCTTGGTGACGCTCATGGCGTTGGCCGTGGGCGGCGAGGTCAGAAGGAACTCGCTTTCCTGCTGGGTGGCTGCGCTGGTTTCGGTGCTCACGGCGTTTTCCTCTTGGCGTGATTTGGGGTCGTACAGCGTCACCTGGCCTGCAGGCGCCGGACCGGTGCACGGGATTCCCAGAGTGGCCCTGTGGTGTCGCATGGGCCGCGACTGCGCAGGCAGGCCTGCGTGGCGGTTTCCGTGCGTTACAGGTCCTCTCCCCCGGGAGTGGTGCGACCGGCACCGCACGCTGTACTTTCGTGCGGTTGTCAGTAGGTCTTCAGGCCATCGGCGTGAAGGCGATACGCCCGGCGACTTGTGGTCGCTGGTACCGACGGCCACAAGATAGTGGGGGTACCAGGTGTCGTCAACGCCAAATGTAGTGCAAATGGCCAATCCCTTGGGGCGCAAGGACCGGACCGGAAAGGCGTCCGACGAACGGTCCGGCCCCGTCGAAACCGAGTGCGCAGTCAAGGGCAGATGGCCGGATTGTCCTGCTCGAAAACAGAACAACGCCCGCTCACACAACCCTAACGAATGGCCGCCGGTCAGGGTGACTTCCGACCCGCGCCGGGGGACGCGCGCGGTGCCACGCTCCGGTTGCCTCCTTGGATGAACGCGACCATGCGCCTGCCCCTGACCGGATGTCTGCTGTTGGGCCTGGCCGCGGCCAGCACCGCCGCTGCGGGCCAGAGCAAGGCCCCGCAGCTCTCCTCCCGCCAGTGCGGGGTGAGCACGCCGTACAACGTGCTGGTGGACAGCGGCGGGATCTGGCTGCGCAACCGCGACCAGGTGCCGGCGGAGATCTTCTTCCACGATGGCGAGCTGAACATCGACCGCCAGCCCATCCCCGTCAGCGACGCGGATGCCCAGCGCCTGCGCCAGCTCGAGTGGGGCACGCGCCAGTTGGTACCCGCGGTGGCCGGCGTCGCCGGCGAGGCCACGGACATCGCCTTCGATGCGCTGGGCGCCACGGTGGAGATCATGACCGGCAGCGGCGGCACCCAGCGACGGGTGGAGCGGCTGCGGCAGGATGCACACGCCTATGTGGCTCGCACGCTGGGACGCGGGATCTGGGAGCAGGCGGTGTTTGAGCAGGGCTTCGACCGGCATGTGCAGGACGCGGCCGAGAGCTTGTCCGGCTCGCTCGCCCGCGGCGTGCTGTGGACGATGCTGACCGGCGGATCGGACCGGATCGAGGCCCGCGCGGAGAAGATGGAGGCCGACCTGGAGCGCCGCATGGAGGTGCGCGGGCAGGCGCTGGAGACGCAGGCCCAGTCGCTGTGCACCCAGGTGCTGGCGCTGGATGCGATCCAGCAGTCGTTGGAGGTGCGCTACCAGGGCAAGCCGCTGGCGATGATGGTGATGGACCGCGACGAGGGCGCCGCGGCGCCGATCGCGCACGAACAGCCGCGCGGGGATGCGCTGGTGCTGCCGCCGTCGTAGCCAGCATCCACGCATGGCGTGGATCTACATCACGGCCTATCCAGGCCCGGCGTGGAGCTACGCGCGGTGCGGGGTGCCCAGGTACTCGGCGCTCTGCATCTCGATCAGGCGCGAGGCGGTGCGTTCGAACGCGCCCTGCAGGCGCGTGCCCGAGTACAGCGCCACCGGCGCATCGGTGGCGGTGCAGACCAGGTTGACGTGGCGGTCGTAGAGTTCGTCGATCAGGTTGACGAAGCGGCGCGCGGCATCTTCATTCAGCTTGTCGAAATGCGGGATGTCGCCGAGCAGCACGGTGTTGAACTCGTGCGCGATCTCGATGTAGTCCGACGGGCCCCGCGGGCCTTCGCACAGGGCCTTGAAATCGAACCAGGCGATGCTCTTGCCGCGCGCCCGCACCGGGATCTTGCGGCCCTCGATCTCGATGTTGCCCGGCTTGGCCGGCTGGCCCCCGCTCAGTTCGGCCCAGCGCGTGCCCAGCCAGGCATCGCTGCCGGGGTCGCACGGGGCCTGGTACACCGGCGAGCGGGTCAGCGCGCGCATCCGGTAGTCTTCGGTGCCTTCGGCGTACAGCTCCACGCAGTAGGTCTGCAGCAGGCCGATGGCCGGCAGGAAGCTGTCGCGCTGCAGGCCGTTGAGGTACAGGTTCTCCACGGCCGTATTGGAGGTGGTCACCAGGGTGACGCCCTCGGCGAACAGGCGCTCCAGCAGGCGCGCCAGCAGCATGGCATCGCCGATGTCGGTGACGAAGAACTCATCCAGCACCAGCACGCGCAGCCTGGCGCGCCACTCCTGGGCGATTTTCGCCAGCGGGTCGCTCTGCCCCTGGTGCTCGCGCAGGCGCTCGTGGATGCCGCGCATGAACCGGTGGAAATGGGTGCGGTACTTCTGCTCGATCGGCAGGCCGTCGAAGAACAGGTCGACCAGGAAGGTCTTGCCGCGCCCTACCCCGCCCCAGAAATACAGGCCCTTGACCGGGTCAGGCTTCTTCCAGAACGCCGACAGGCGGTCCAGCCAGCCGTCCTGGGCGCTGTCGACCAGGGCCAGGTGGATCCGGTCCAGCTCGGCCAGGGCGGCGTGCTGGGCCGGGTCGTTCTGCCATTCGCCCCGGGCCACGCCCTCGGCGTAGCGCTGCGACGGGGTCATTGCCAGTTCGCTCATGCCGTGCCGGTATCCGCGCCGGGCAGCCAGTGCTTGACGCCGTGGGTGAGCGCACCGCGCAGGTCGATCAGCTTGCGGTGGAAGAAGTGGCTGGTGTCGGGCATGCGCACCAGCTCATGCGGCGCCTGTAGGCTACCGAGCCAGTCATAGACCGCCTGCGGGTCGACGATTTCGTCTTCTTCGCCCTGGATCACCAGCCACTGCGCGGGCGGCTGGATGCCGTCGAAGTCCCAGCGCCCGGCAGGCGGGGCGATCGAGATCTGCGCGTCCGGCCCCAGGGCAGCGGCGGCCTTGAGCGAGACGAAGGCGCCGAAGCTGAAGCCGGCCAGCCACAGTTGCTCGCCCGGGCGCTGGGCGCGGACCCAGGCCACCACGGCGGCCAGGTCGTCCTGCTCGCCGTTGCCGTGGTCGAAGCTGCCGGCCGAGGTGCCCACGCTGCGGAAGTTGAAGCGCACCGTGGTGATGCCCAGCGCGCGCAGGGTGGTGGCGACCATGGTCACCACCTTGTTGTGCATGGTGCCGCCCTCGGTGGACAGCGGGTGGCAGATCACCGCCACGATCGGCTGGGCCGGCGCGTCACCGGTGGGCAGGTCGACGGCGACGTCCAGCGGCCCGACCGGGCCGTCCAGCACCAGGGCAGCGCTGGCTTGGGGAAAAGGGGGATTGTGCATGGCGTCATAATACCGCTCCTCCGCGGGCTGCACCGCCGCGCTTGCCGGGTTCGTCATGCTCTATCTGGTTTTCAGTGTGTGCTGCAGTGTGCTGGTGTCGGTGCTGCTGAAGCTGGCCCCGCGCCAGCGCCTGGACATGGCGCAGGTGGTGACCTGGAATTACCTGCTGGCCAGCGTGCTCAGCCTGGTGCTGCTGCGGCCGTCGCTGGCGTCGTTGCAGACCGCGCATGCGCCGTGGCTGGCGCTGCTGGGCCTGGCCGTTGCGCTGCCGTCGATCTTCCTGGTGATGGCGCGGGCGGTGACCCGGGCCGGGATCGTGCGCAGCGACGTGGCCCAGCGGCTGTCGCTGCTGCTCTCGCTCACCGCCGCGTTTCTGGTGTTCGGCGAGACCGCCAATGGCTGGAAGCTGGCCGGGCTGGGGCTGGGCCTGCTGGCGATCGTGGGCATCAGCGTGCGCCCCCGCGCCAGCGTGGCCGCGCCGGACGGGCAGCGCGCCTGGCCCTGGCTGCTGGGCGTGTGGGTGGGGTATGCGCTGGTGGACATCCTGCTCAAGCAGGTGGCGCTGTCGGGCACCCCGTCGATGGCCGCGCTGACGGCCAGCTTCGGCCTGGCCTTCGTGCTGATGCTGGCGTTGCAGCTGTGGCGCCACTGCAGCGGCGCCTCGCCGCTGGCGTGGCGCAACCTGGGCGCCGGCGCGCTGCTGGGGTTGCTCAACTTCGGCAACATCCTGTTCTACGTGCGCGCGCACCAGCACCTGCCGGACAGCCCGGCGGTGGTGTTTGCCGGGATGAACATCGGCGTGGTGGTGGTGGGCGCCCTGGTGGGCGTGCTCGCGTTTGGCGAACGCACCAGCGTGTGGAACCGCGTCGGCCTGGGGCTGGCGGTGGTGGCGATCGGGTTGATTGCCTGGGGCACGCGCTGACGCTGCGGGCTCCGATCAGCGATCGAACCCCAGCAGCAGCGGGTCGTGGTCCGAGCTGCGCCACGGTCCCTTCTCGTTGCGATCGCGGTAGCCCACGTCGTCGGCTTCGTCGGCATTGGTGTGCCATTCGGCGGCACCGCGCAGGCGCGCGGCCATGCCCGGGCTGAGCAGGGCGTGGTCCAGGCGGCCGCTCATGCCGTTGTAGACATAGCTGTAGGGGCGCTCGACCTTGGCCACGGCAAAGGCATCGCGCCAGCCGGCGTCATGCAGGGTGCGGATCGGGTCTTCCATGGCATAGGCATTGAAGTCGCCCAGCAGCACCGCATCGGTGCTGCCGATCGCGGTGGGGTCGGTGCGCAGCCACTGGTCCAGCAGCGTGGCCGAGGCAACCCGGGTGGCATTCCAGCAGGCCTGGTCGTCGTGCTGGTCGGCATCGGCGCCGGTCGCTTCGGAACAGCCCTTGGACTTGAAGTGGTTGGCCACCACCACGAACGGCGCGCCCTTGCCGGCGCGGAAGGCCTGGGCCAGCGGCACGCGGCTGTGCGGGCCGAACGGCCCCTGCTCCAGGGTGGCCGGGGCACCGGCCGGGGTCACCCGCGATGCGCGGTAGATGATGCCGACCCGGATCGGGTTCTCGCCCGGGCCCTTGCCGGCGTCGATGAAGCGCCAGTCGGCACCGGCGCCGCGGTCGGCATTGAGCGCGTCGACCAGCTGGGCGATCGCCGACTGCGGGCCGTAGCCGTCGTTTTCCAGTTCCATCAGGGCAGCCACGTCGGCGCCGAGGGCGTTGATGGTGGTGACCAGCTTGGCCTTCTGCGCCTGGTGTTCGGCCAGGCTGCGGGCACCGCGCAGGGTCGGGAAGCCGCCGCCCTGGCCGTCGCCGTTGAAGAAGTTTTCCAGGTTGAAGGCGGCCACGCGCAGGGCGCCCGGCACCACCGGCACCGCCGGACGATCCAGCGCGGGCAGCACCAGCGGGCGGGTCACCTGCAGGCGCGCGGTGCCCTTGGCGTCCACCCGCACGATGCCTTCCACGTTGCGCAGGACCATGCCGGTGCGCAGGTTGGCGCCGGCCGGGAGGTAGGCCACCTGGCCGGGATCGCGGGCGTCGCTGCCGTCATCGAGCAGCAGGCGGCGGTGTGCATTGTCAGCCGTTACCTGGGCATGGCCGGCGCTGTGCGGTGCGGCCACTTCGCTGGGCTGCCAGAGGCGTCCGTCGAAGGCCACGCTGAGTTCGCCGAAGCGGGCCAGCCCGTCGGTGCCGGCCAGGGTCAGCGGCGCGGCGATGCGCACCTTCTGGCCGTCCAGGGTGCGCCAGTCGGTGGGCGGGGCGGTCAGGGTGACGCTGGCCTTGGCGCTGGCGACCGGGGCAGCGGCCTGCGGCCGTGCCGGCGCAGGCGCCTGGGCATGGACGGCGGCGGACAGCGCCAGCGCGAGGGCGAACACGAGGGGGGTACGACGCATGAGGGAACGACTCCGGGAAAGTGCGCAAGCGTGCAGACAAATGATGACCGGCGATGGCGCGGCCAGCGACCGCCGCAGATGGTAGCAATGCAACGGCGACGCCACGTAGATCCACGCCATGCGTGGATGCCGCGCGCAGCGCGGGGATGCTGCCCCGCGCCCCGTACGCCTGACGGGTCGGTCCCATTCCGGGGTGGGCATCGGCTGGCGGGTTGGTGGGGCTGGGCCGGGCAGAGCGAAAAGCATCCACGCATGGCGTGGATCTACGAGGGATGGCATGACCGGCGAACGTCAGCGAGCACATGGCATGACCGGCGAACGTCAGCGAGCACGTAGATCCACGCCATGCGTGGATGCCGCGCGCAGCGCGGGGATGCCGCCCGGCGCGGTACGCCTGATGGGTCGGTCCGGTTCCGGGTGGGCATCGGCTGGCGGGTTGGGTGGGGCCTTGTGTACGTGCCGGAGCGAAAAGCATCCACGCATGGCGTGGATCTACGAGGGATGGCATGACCGGCGAACGTCAGCGAGCACATGGCATGACCGGCGAACGTCAGCGAGCACGTAGATCCACGCCATGCGTGGATGCCGCGCGCAGCGCGGGGATGCCGCCCGGCGCCCCGCACGCCTGACGGGTCGGTCCGGTTCCGGGTGGGCATCGCCTGCGGGGTTGGGTGGGGCTGGGCCGGGCGGAGCGAAAAGCATCCACGCATGGCGTGGATCTACGAGGATGGCATGACCGGCGAACGTCAGCG
>RCUH01000469.1_pt1 | contig 41392 bp, 35 predicted proteins | sample 2166191 | NCBI WGS metagenome assembly RCUH01 (sample SAMN09932848, study PRJNA488358) | compost metagenome | feature: garden; material: soil; isolation source: compost soil in an enriched community after 214 h of incubation | place: Germany: Experimental Botanical Garden Goettingen | collected... | reverse complement strand
GACCACGCAATCACCTCAAGACCCAGCCACCACATCATCCCCCCCCAGCGCCTGATAAACCGTCACCTGATTCACCAGCCGATTCAACATATTCTCATCCCTGGCAATCTCCGCCGTCCTGCGCTTCTCCTGCGCATCCAGCCAGTCCTTCAACGACACCGCCCCCGCCCGATACCGCACTTCGTACAGCCGCTCGGCCTCCCTGGCCGACTGCAGGGATACGTCAAGCTGTTCGGCGCGCAGCGTCAACTGCGTCCGGTTCGACAGCGCGTTTTCCACATCCGCCATCGCCTGGTACAGCGACTGCCGGAAGGTGACGACACGCTCCTCGTAGTCCGCCTTGGAAATCTTGATGTTGAGCTGCATCTGATTCCATTGCAGGAACGGCAGTGTCAGCCCCGCCCCCAGCGTGGCGATGGGATTCTGCAATACGCTGGAAAGCGTCGGGCTGGAGCTGCCCAGCGCGCCTGTCAGCGTCAGCGGCGGATAGAAGCTGGCGCGGGTTGCGTCAACGGTGGCCAGCGACTCGCGCAGCCGGAGTTCCGCCGCGCGCAGATCCGGACGCCGGCCCAGCAGTTCCGCCGGCACCCCCGCGCGGGCCTCGGGCAGCGCGTTGGACGGCAGGCGTTCCGGGTTGGCCATGCTGCGGTCCGGCGGGCCGTCGAACAGGATGGTCAGCGCATTCGTGAATTCCACGCGCTGCTGCACCAGCAGCGCGTGCGCGGCCTGCTGGCTGGCCACGGTCTGTTGGGCCTCGGCCAGCTCCAACGCGGATGCCCCGCCCGCCGCATATTGCGCACGCACCAGGTCCTGAGTCCGGCGGGCGTAGGCGATGCTCTCCTCGCTGCTGGCGATGCGCTGGTTGATGAAGGCCGTCTGCCAGTACAGCGTGGCGGTCGTGCCCACCAGCGACAGGGCCGCGCTTTCGCGGTCCTGCCCCGTCGCCAGCGCTTCCCACTGCGCCGCGTCGCGCTGGCGCGACAGCTTGCCCCACAGGTCTACCTCGTAGCTGACGGTCAGCTCGGCCGAATTTGCCCGCGAGATGGCGCGGTCGCCATGGAGGTTGCGGATCCGCGTGACGTTGGCGTCGCCGCCGAGCTGCGGGATGAGCTTGTCTTCGGACAGGCCCGCCTGGTACTGGGCGCGGCGCACCCGGATCGCCGCGGCGGCCAGATCGTTGTTGCGCGCCAGCGCGGCGTCGACCAGGCCATTGAGCACCGGGTCGTTGAAATTCCGCCACCAGGCGCCGCCATCGGCCAGCGAGGCCTGCGCGCCGCTCGCGCCTTCCGAGGGCGCGTGGGTCCAGGCCGCTGGCGTACTGACCGCCGGCGGCTCGTAGTCGGTGCGCAGCAGGCTGCCGCAACCACCCAGCGTCAACATCGCAGCCAGGGCGGCGGGCTTGCAGATCAGGGAAACCGCTTTCATTGTCCTCATTCCCGGGCCAGCGCCTCGACGGGATCCAGGCGCGCCGCATTGCGCGCCGGCAAATAGCCAAAAATCACACCGATCAGGGTCGAGCAGGTGAATGCCGCCACCATCGATGCCGTGGAATAGATCATCTGGAACGACCCGCCCGTCGCCTTGGACACGAGCACGCCCAGCCCCAGCGACAGCAGGATGCCCACCGCCCCGCCGATCAGGCACACCAGCACCGCCTCGATCAGGAACTGCTGCATGATGTCGCTGCGCCGCGCGCCCACCGCCATGCGCACGCCGATCTCGCGGGTGCGCTCGGTGACCGACACCAGCATGATGTTCATCACCCCGATGCCGCCCACCATCAGTGAAATCAGCGCGATCAGGGACACCAGCAAGGTCATCGTGGCCGTGGTGCGTTCGATGGTCTTGCGGATGGCATCGGTGTTGAACACGAAGAAATCCTTCACCACGTGCCGGCGCGTCAACGTGCGCACGATGGCCTGCTCGGCGGCGGCCGGCGGGGTCGCGTCGTTGACGCGCACCGTGATGCTCTTGAGGTGCTGCTGGCCCAGCACGCGCGACAGCGCCGTCGTGTACGGGATCCACACGTTCAAGGAATCATTGTTGCCGAATACCGTGTCCTTCTTCTCCGTCACGCCGATCACGCGGGCGGGCATGGCCCCCAGGAAGACCACCTGCCCGATGGCCTCGGTGTGCGTTCCGAACAGGGCGCGCCGCGTGCTTTCGTCGATCACCACCTCCTGCGCCCGGCGCGCCACGCTGGTTTCGTCGAAGAACTTGCCCTGCGCCAGCTTGATCGCGCGCACGCGGAAGTACTGTTCGCCCACGCCCTGGATAGAGCCGTTCACCGACACGTTGCGAAAGCGCAGCGTGTTGCTGGTGGCGACTTCCGGCGTGACGCTGTCCACATAGGCTTCGCGCGCCAGCGCCTCGGCGTCGGCCGCGACCAGCGTGCGGATGTTCACCGCCTTTTCATCGCCGAAGTCCTTTCCGGGAAAGACCTCGACCGTGTTGGTGCCGATCTGGCTGATGTCTTCCAGGATCTTGCGCCGCGAGCCTTCGCCCAGCGCCACCACCGACACCACGGCCGCGATGCCGATGATGATGCCCAGCATCGTCAGCGACGTGCGCAGCCGATGGGCATTCATGGCCAGCAGCGCCATGCGCAGGGCTTCGCCGCAACGGTCCAGGTAGGCCTGCCAGGCGGGGCGCTGGGCCAGCGCCGGCGCCTCGTCCTTCCTGGATTCGCGGCGCGGCGCGTCCGGGTTGCGCTTGTCGGCGACGATCTCCCCGTCGCTGATCTCGATGATGCGCTGGGCATGCCGCGCCACGTTCATGTCGTGGGTGACGATGATGATGGTGTGGCCCGCCGCGTTCAGCTCTTCCAGGATGCGCAGCACCTCCTGGCCCGTGTGGGTGTCCAGGGCGCCGGTGGGTTCGTCGGCCAGGATGATGTCGCCGCCGTTCATCAGCGCCCGCGCGATGCTCACGCGCTGCTGCTGGCCGCCGGACAACTGGCCGGGCCGATGCCCGGACCGGTCGCCCAGCCCCAGCCGCTTCAGCAACTCCGTGGCGCGTTCCAGGCGCGCCTCGCGGCGCTTGCCGGCGTAGACGGCCGGCACTTCCACGTTGCCTTGCGCGCTCAGGTCCGACAGCAGGTGGTAGCGCTGGAAGATGAACCCGAAGTGTTCGCGGCGCAACTCGGCCAGTTCGTCCGGATCCAGCGCGCCGGTGCTGCGGCCGCCGACCTTGTACTCGCCGCGCGTCGGACGGTCCAGGCATCCCAGGATGTTCATCAGCGTGGACTTGCCCGACCCGGACGCGCCCACGATGGCCACCATTTCGCCGGCCTCGATCGTGAGGTCGATGTCCTTCAGGACGGCGATGGTCTGTTCGCCTGCGGGGAACTCCCGGCGCACTCCGGCCAGGGAAATAAGCGGCCCGTCCATGTCAGGCCCCCGGCTTCGCCGCGGCCGGCGCCGAATCCGCCGACACCACGCGTTCGCCCACCTCCAGGCCTTCCAGCACCTGCGCCTGCACATTGTTGTTCATGCCGATACGGACCTGGCGCGCCTGCGTGCTGTTGTCCTTCCCGACCACGCGCACCGTGTAGCGCCCGTCCTCGCCGCGCTTGCCCAGGGCAGAGGCAGGCACGACGATGGCGTCCTTGGCCTCGCCCAGCACGATGAAGACCTGCGCGGTCATGGAGATGCGCAGCTTCTCGTCGGGGTTGGGCACGTCGAACAGTCCGTTGTAATAGACGGCGGCGCTGGTCGAGGTGCCGGTGGAAGCCGTGAGCGACGAGGTCGCGTCGTCCTTCTGGATGGAGTCCGGCGCGGGCTCCACTGCGCGCAGCTTGGCGTGATAGCGCTGGTCGGGCTCGCCCAGGATGGTGAAGTAGACCGGCAGGCCCGTCGTGACCCGGGTCACGTCGGCCTCGGAAATCTGCGCCTTGATCGTCATGGTGTCCACCTGGGCCACCTTGATGATGGTCGGCGCGCTCTGGATCGAGTTGACCGTCTGCCCTTCCTTCGTCACCACGGCCACCACCATGCCGTCGATGGGCGAGACGATGCGTGTGTAGCCGAGGTTGACGCGGGCGGTGTCCACCTGGATCTCGGCCTGGGCGATCTGCGCATCCAGCGAAGCGATCTCGGCGCGGGTCACGCCCAGCGTGGCCTCGGCGGTCTCGTAGGCCTCGCGCGAGCTGGCGTCGGCCGCCAGCATCTGGCGCTGGCGGCGGAAGGCGAGTTCGGCCTGTTTCAGCATGGCGACCTTGGCGGCCCGCTCGGCGCGGCGGGTCTGCAGGGCCGCTTCGGCGTTGCGCAGGTCGTTCTGCTGGGTCAGGTCGTCGATCTCGGCCACGAGCTGCCCTTTCTTGACCCGGTCCCCCAGCGCCACCTTCAGGGATTTCAACTGGCCGGTTGCCTGGGCGCCGACGCTGACGCGCTCGATCGCGTCGATGGTTCCGCTGGCCAGCACGCTGTCTTCAAGATTGGCCCGGCTGACCTCGGCCACGGCAAAGGTGGGCGGCGGCGGCGCGGGAAAGAATGCGGCCCGCGCCCCCAGGCCGACAAGCAGGAGGAGCGCGGCGATCAGGGTGTAGCGCTTGAATTTGCTGCGGGATTTTTTCATTGAACGTGATTGGAATGAGAAGCGGCCCCTGCCGCGGCAGACGCGGCCGGCGCTGCTGATGCTCAGGAATAACGAGGCGCCCCGCGATTGTTCCGTTGCGTGAACGATACAACGGCCGCAGCGCACCATCAGGACCCTTTTACCGCACCTGCCTCGAACGTGCAGTCATCTTGCCCCGTAAACAACCCGACTTGTCCGCTATGGCAGCTATCTCGTCACAGTGACTAGACACTAGCCCCGGCGGTGCAAAAAATCACCGCCTCGACATAGGCGGATGTTACGAACAGAATGAATGCAGTTAAGCCGTGTCTACCTCCCACAGATCCCCCTCTTCTCCTTCCAGTTCTCCGGAATTTTCCGGGGCGGCGCTGTTGTGCCTGCTGGCAATGATGAACCATCTGGCCTTGACGGGGGGACGGATCACTGTCTCGCTGACGGCATTGCAGATGGGACTGTCCACCTTCAAGGTGGGGACGCTGGTCGCGGTGTTCGCCGTGCTGCCGATGCTGTTCTCGGTGCGCGCCGGACGCTGGGTCGACCGCGTCGGCATTGTGCGCCCCCTGGCCATCGGCACCACATTGGTCGCCATGGGCACGGCCTTGCCCTTCATCTCGCAAACCCAGATTGCGCTGCTGGTGGCGTCCTGCTGCATCGGCATCGGATTCATGCTGCATCAGGTCGCGACGCAGGACCTGTTGGGACACGCCGAGCCCGCCCAGCGCCTGCGCAACTTCTCGTTCATGTCGCTGGCCCTGGCGGGGTCGGGTTTCTCCGGCCCTCTTATCGCGGGGCTGGCGATCGACCACCTGGGCACGCGCGCGGCCTTCGGCCTGTTGGCGCTGGGCCCGCTGCTATCCGCGGGCGGCCTGTACGCCTTGCGTCACCAATTGAAGGCCGTGGATTCGCAGTTGACCGGGGTGCGCGAGGCCCAGCGCCGCCGGGTCACCGAGTTGCTGGCCGTGCCGGCGCTGCGCCGCATCCTGATGGTCAACACCATTCTGTCCGGCGCCTGGGACACCCACCTGTTTGTCGTGCCCATCTTCGGCGTGGCGATCGGCCTGTCGGCCACCACCATCGGTGTGATTCTTGCTTCCTTCGCGGCGGCAACCTTCGTCATCCGCCTTGTACTGCCCTTGATCCAGCGCCGGGTCCGCTCCTGGACGCTGGTGCGGGTCGCCATGGCGACCGCCGCCATCGATTTCATGCTTTATCCGCTGTTCACGGACGTTACCGTCCTGATCGTGCTGTCTTTTATCCTGGGCCTTGCCCTGGGATGCTGCCAGCCCAGCATGCTGGCCCTGCTGCATCAGCATTCGCCGCCAGGACGGGCCGCTGAAGCCGTCGGCCTGCGGATGGCGCTGATCAACGGCTCGCAGGTGTCGCTGCCGTTGACCTTCGGCGCGCTGGGTGCGGTAATTGGCGTTGCCCCCCTGTTCTGGGCCTACTCCGTGGCCCTGATGGCCGGAGGCTGGGCCAATCGCAACCCCCCGATCGAGCCTGACCGGAATAAAACGTAGTCGTGAACATGCAGTCATCCCCTCCCGCTTCGGGCGTCCCTGGCGCCACCCTGCCCTTTCGCCTCTGGACCCCGGAAGAACGGCAGGCTTCGCTGGACGATGCCCTGCAACACTGGCGGTCGGGCGAGGATGTCTGGGTGTACGGCTACGGCTCGCTGATCTGGCGCCCCGATTTCGACTTCATGGAACGCCGGCTCGCCACCCTGCGCGGCCACCACCGCGCGCTGTGCCTGTGGTCGCGGGTCAACCGGGGCACGCCGGAATGCCCGGGACTGGTGTTCGGGCTGGATCGCGGCGGTTCCTGCCGAGGCGTCGTCTACCGCCTGGCCGGCGACCAGGTCCCGCATTATTTTCCCGCCCTCTGGGAGCGCGAGATGTCCACCGGCGCCTATCTGCCCCGCTGGATCAACTGCGCGACCGACACCGGTCCCGTCCGGGCCCTGGTCTTCATCATGAACCGGGACAATCCCGCCTATATCCGCGCCCTGCCCGACGCGGAATTGCTGGAGATCGTGCGCCGGGCCGCCGGACGCTATGGCCCCTGCACCGACTACGTGGTGCAGACCGCTCAGGCCCTGCGCGCCGCGGGCATCCATGACGCCCGCCTGGACGCCATCGCCCGCCGGCTCGAACAGGACGGCCGCCCGCTGCCCGAAGGCGCCTGAGCGGCGCCCCCCGGCCAGCGGCGGCGAACTTGCCTGGGGCCTGCGCGGGGTCAATGGGGAAGCCGGGCGCCAAGCGGTATAAACTCCCTGTTATCAACGCTGAATCCCCCGTCCCATGTCCGTCTCCGATCTGCGTCAAAGCTACGAAAAGCACGTGCTGCTGGAAAGCCAGGCAGCCGCGTCTCCGTTCGAGCAGTTCACCCGCTGGTTCGACGAGGCCCTGGCCTCCAAGGTGCCCGAGCCCAACGCCATGACCCTGGCCACCGTGGATGCCGCCGGCCAGCCCAGCGCCCGCATCGTCCTGATCAAGGGTTTCGACGCGCAGGGCTTCACGTTCTTCACCAATTACGAATCCCGCAAGGGCCTGGACCTGCAGGCCGAACCCCGAGCCTGCCTGCTGTTCTTCTGGCAGCCTCTGGAACGCCAGGTCCGCATCGAGGGCGTGGTGGAAAAAGTGGCTGCCGAAGAGTCGGACGCCTACTACCACAGCCGTCCCGCCGGTTCGCGCATCGGCGCCTGGGCCTCGTGCCAGAGCCGGCCGATCACCCGCGAAGCGCTGGAAGCCCGCGAACAGGAATTCCGCGAGCGTTTCGGCGAGCAGCCGCCGCGCCCGCCGCATTGGGGCGGTTACCGCCTGAAGCCCACCGCCTTTGAATTCTGGCAAGGCAGGCCGTCGCGCCTGCATGACCGCCTGCGCTATGTCGCGGACGGTCCGGCCTGGAAGATCGAACGCCTGTCGCCCTGATGCGAGGCGCCCGTGACGCGGGCGCCTTGCACGCCCGTCCGAATTATCGATTGCATGCCCGCCTCCTCCCCTGATTTTGACGCCGCTTTTTTCCGCACCGCGCTGGGCCGCTACGCCACGGGCGTAACGGTCGTGACGACCGCCGGGCTCGATGGCGCGCCCATCGGGCTGACGGTCAGCTCTTTCAACTCGGTGTCGCTGAACCCGCCGTTGATCCTGTGGAGCCTGTCGCTGGGCTCGTCGTCGCTGGCCGCGTTCCAGCAATGCGAGCGCTACGTCGTGAACGTGCTGAGCGCCGAACAGATCGCGCTGGCCCGCCGTTTCGCGACCGGCAAGACGCCGGACCGCTACGCCGGGCTGACGGTGCATCATGCGCCGGGCGGCACGCCCATGCTGGACGGCCACTGCGCCGCCTGGTTCGAATGCCGCAACCGCAGCCGCTATGTCGAGGGAGATCACGTCATCATGGTCGGAGAGGTGGAACGTTGCGGCCATAGCGGCGAACCGCCCCTGGTCTTCCATGCGGGCGGATTCGATCTGACGCCGGCCGGGACGCGCTCCGAAAGGAACACCCCATGAGCGCCGACGTCGATTGCGTCGTGATCGGCGCCGGCGTGGTGGGCCTGGCGGTCGCCCGGGCGCTGGCCCAGTCGGGTCGCGAGGTGCTGGTGGCCGAAGCCACCGAGGCCATCGGCACCGGCACCAGCTCGCGGAATTCCGAAGTCATCCATGCCGGCATCTATTACCCTGCGGGCAGCCTGAAGGCCCGCCTCTGCGTGCGCGGCAAGCATCTGCTCTATGCCTATTGCGCCGAACGCGGTGTGCCGCACAAGCGCCTGGGCAAGCTCATCGTGGCCACCAGCCCGGCGCAGGCCGCGCAACTGGAGAGCATCGCGCAGCGCGCCCGCGCCAATGGCGTCGACGACCTGCAATACATTTCGGGCGAAGAGGCCATGCGCCTGGAGCCCGCGCTGCAATGCACGGCGGCGCTGGTGTCGCCATCGACCGGCATCGTGGACAGCCACGCGCTGATGCTGGCCTTCCAGGGCGATGCCGAGAACGCTGGCGCACAATGCGTGTTCCACACGCCGCTCGTGTCCGGCCGGGTCCGGCCCGAAGGCGGCTTCGAACTGCAATTCGGCGGCGACGAGGCCATGAGCCTCACCTGCAACGTGCTGATCAACTCCGCGGGCCTGCAGGCGCCCGCCCTGGCGCGCCGCATCGACGGCGTTCCCGCCGCCAGCATCCCGACCGACTATCTGTGCAAGGGCAGCTACTTCACGCTGGCCGGCCACGCGCCCTTTTCGCGCCTGATCTATCCGGTCCCGCAGCACGCCGGCCTGGGCGTCCATCTGACGCTGGACATGGGCGGGCAGGCCAAGTTCGGCCCCGACACCGAATGGGTCGGCACCGAAGACTACACCCTGGATCCCGCCCGCGCCGACGTGTTCTACGCGGCGGTCCGCAGCTATTGGCCGGCCCTGCCGGACGATGCGCTGGCGCCGGGGTATACCGGCATCCGGCCCAAGATCTCGGGGCCGCACGAGCCCGCCGCCGATTTCGTCATCGCCGGCCCGGCCACGCATGGCGTGCCGGGGCTGGTGAACCTGTTCGGCATAGAATCGCCCGGGCTGACCTCCAGCCTGGCCCTGGCGGAAGAAACCCTGGCGCGCCTGTCCGCCTGATCCCGCCCATCCCTACTTCCTTTTCAGCCCATTCCCCGCCATGCAGCACAACGACTACATCCTGACCCTGTCCTGCCCCGACCGCACGGGCATCGTCTACCGCGTGAGCGGCCTGTTGTTCGAATTGGGCTGCAACATCCTGGATTCCCAGCAGTTCGGCGACGACGAGACGGGCCGCTTCTTCCTGCGCGTGCATTTCGACTTGCCCGTCAGCGTGCCGCCCGACGACCTGCGCGCCCGCCTGGACGCCATGTCCACCGAATACGGCATGGAACTCAAGCTGCACGATGCCCGCCGCAAGGAACGCCTGCTGATCATGGTCAGCAAGCAGGGCCACTGCCTGAACGACCTGCTGTTCCGCGTGCATAGCGGACATCTGCACGCGGAAGTCGCCGCCATCGTGTCCAATCACAACGATTACGCCGGCCTTGCGGCGACCTACGGCATTCCGTTCCATCACCTGCCGGTCACGGCCGACACCAAGCTGGAACAAGAGCAGCAGGTGCTGGACATCGTGGACAAGGAAGGCATCGACCTGGTGGTGCTGGCCCGCTACATGCAGATCCTGTCGGCCGGCATGTGCCGCGCGCTGAACGGCCGCGCGATCAACATCCACCACAGCTTCCTGCCCAGTTTCAAGGGCGCGCGCCCCTATCACCAGGCGCATGCGCGCGGCGTGAAGATCATCGGCGCCACCGCCCACTACGTGACGTCCGACCTGGACGAAGGCCCCATCATCGACCAGGACATCGAGCGCGTGGACCACACCATGACCGCCCAGGACCTGACCCAGGTGGGCAGCGACATCGAATCCCTGGTGCTGTCGCGCGCGGTGCGCAGCCACGTCGAACACCGCATCCTGCTGAACCGCAACAAGACCGTCGTGTTCCGCTGATCCTCAGGTTGCCGCGGGTGACCCGCCCTGGGGCGGATCCAGGCGCGGGAACTGCCGCAGCACCAGCGCCACCGCTTTCTCCTGCAGCGGCGAACGCGCCGCGGACGGCCATATCGCCTGGCTGATGGAACGGGCCTCGTGCTCGAATGCGATAAAGCGCGTGCCGGCCAAACCGCTGCGCGACAGGCAGGCCGGCACGATCGACACCCCCAACCCCTGCGACACCAGCGACGCGACGCTCAGCCAGTGGCGCACTTCGTGACGGACCTCGGGCCGGAAGCCGGCCGCCACGCACATGGACAGCACGGTTTCGTAGTAGCTGGGCGAGGCCGCGCGGGCGAAGAACACGAAGTCGTCCGCCGCCAGTTCCGCCAAGCGCAGCGTCCGCCGGTCCGCCAGCGGATGCGCCTGCGGCAGGCACGCGACGAAGGGTTCCGCCATCAGGTCGCGCGCCTGGACCTCGTCCGGCACCGGATTGGCGTGGATGAAGCCCAGATCCTGCTCGCCGCGCCGCACCGCCTCGATCTGCTCATGCGAGTTCAGCTCCGTCAGCACATGCTCCACATCCGGCAGTTCGGCCCGCATGGCATTCAGCAGCGCCGGCAGGCCCCGGTACAGCATGGACCCGACAAATCCGATGCGCAGCCTGCCGCGCAGGCCCGCGTCCACCCGCTGCACCAGCGTGCGCACCTCTTCGGCCTGGCGCAGCAGGGTCAGGGCTTCCCGGTACAGCACCTGCCCGGCGTCGGTCAGCTGGACGTGGCGGCTGGTGCGCGCCAGCAGGCGCGCGCCCACGTTTTCCTCCAGTTGCCGGATGGCGTAGCTGAGCGGCGGCTGCGAAATATGCAGGCGCGCCGCCGCCCGGCTGAAATGGCGCTCTTCCGCCACCGCGATGAAGTAGCGCAACAGGCGCGGATCCAGGTCCAATCGTCGCTCCTACACGATCTATATTTTTTTTGGATTGTTCTACATCAAAAGAGTATTTGCGTAGATTAATCCAGCCGCGCACCATCGGGGCATCTTTTTCCGTCCGACCAGGATCCCGCCATGGACACGCCCGTCATGACCGTCGCCTCCAACGCCACCGCCGTTCCGGATTCCCGTGGCCTGAACCTGTTCAACGCCGACCCGTACGCGGCCGCGCTCAGCCAGCGCTACCTGCCCGCCACGTTGCACACCCACCTGCTGCCCCATCTGGAACGGCTGGGCGAGCTGGCGGGCGGCGTCATGGACGAGCTGGCCTCCACCGCGGACAAGCATCCGCCCACCCTGTCCGTGCGCAGCCGCGCCGGCGCCGACGAGTCCCGGGTCGACAAGCATCCGGCCTATGTAGAGCTCGAGCGGCTGGCATACAGCGAATTTGGCCTGGCCGCGCTGTCGCACCGGGGCGGCGTGCTGGGCTGGCCCGAGCCCATGCCGGCCGCCGCCAAGTACGCGCTCAGCCACCTGTTCGTGCAGGCCGAATTCGGCCTGTGCTGCCCGGTCAGCATGACGGACTCGCTGGCGCGCACCCTGCGCAAGTTCGGCGACCCCGCGCTGGTCGAGCGCGTGCTGCCACAGGTCACCTCCCAGGATTTCGACGCGCTGCGCCAGGGCGCCATGTTCATGACGGAACAGGGCGCGGGGTCGGACGTCAGCGCCACCGAAGTCACGGCCGAAGCGCAGGACGACGGCACCTGGCGCATCCATGGCGACAAATGGTTCTGCTCCAACCCGGACGCGGGCTACGCCATGGTGCTGGCGCGCAGCGAGCCGCAGGCCGGCCTGAAGGGCGTGTCGCTGTTCCTGCTGCCGCGCGACCTGGCCGACGGCACGCACAACCACTACCGCATCCTGCGCCTGAAGGACAAGCTGGGCACGCGCTCGATGGCCAGCGGCGAGATCCGCCTGGAAGGCGCGGTGGCATGGCTGGTGGGCGAACGCGGGCGCGGCTTCAAGCACATGGCCGACATGATCAACAACTCGCGCCTGTCCAACGGCATGCGCGCCGCCGGCCTGATGCGCCGGGCGGTGACCGAAGCCGTCTACGTGTCCCAGCACCGCCGCGCCTTCGGCAAGCGGCTGATCGACATGCCGCTGATGCAGCGCCAGCTCGTCAAGATGACGGTGTGGGCCGAACAGGCGCGCAGCGTCATGTTCCAGACGGCGCGCGCGCTGGCCGACGCCGATCAGGGCGCGGCCGATCCCGCCCTGGCCCGTATCCTGACGCCCCTGATCAAGTTCCGCGCCTGCCGCGACGCGCGCAAAGTGACCGGCGACGCCATGGAAGTGCGTGGCGGCTGCGGCTACATCGAGGAATGGACGGAACCCCGCCTGGTCCGCGACGCGCATCTGGGCTCCATCTGGGAGGGCACCAGCAACATCGTCGCCCTGGACGTGCTGCGCGCCATCAAGAAAGAAAACTCGCTGCCCGCCTTGCGCAGCCACATCGACCGGCTGCTGGCCGATGGCGCGCCCTGCCCGCCCTCCCTGGCCGATGCGCAGGCGCGCGCGCTGGAGCAGACCTATGCGCTGGCGGAACATGCCGCGCAAGGCGATCACGCCGAGATGGCCCGCCAGGCCGCGTCGCTGCTCTATCACGCCGTATCCATGGCCGCGCTACGCTGGGAAGCCACCGGCGCCGGCCTGGAAAGCCGCGCGCGGCTGGCCGACCAGGTGCTGCTGCACCGCCTGGCGCCGCGCGATCCCTACGCCATCCCGCCCGACGAAAGCGCGGCCTGCCAGGCCATCCTGCAGTACGCGCTGTAAATCGACGCCGGCGGCACAGCCGGCGCGCCCCACCACTGGAGACATGCATGAAACGCTACTTCGCCCCCCTGCTGCTGGCGGCCGCGGCCGCCGCCGTCGCGGCTCCCGCGCTCGCTGCGGACGCCTACCCTTCCGTTCGCCCCGTCACGCTGGTCGTGCCCTTTCCGCCGGGCGGCCCCACCGACGCCCTGGCGCGCCGCCTGGCCGAAAAACTCAGAGAGCCGCTCAAGCAGAACGTCATCGTCGAGAACCGCAGCGGCGCCGGCGGCAACATCGGCTCCGAGTACGTGGCCAACGCCAAGCCCGACGGCTACACCATCCTGTTCGGCACCTCCGGCCCGCTGGCCATCAATGTCAGCCTGTACAAGAAGCAGGGCTACAACCCGGAAACCAGCTTCGCGCCCATCATCCGTGTCGGCCACCTGCCCAACATCCTGGTGGTGAACCCGTCGGTGCCCGCCAACAACGTGCAGGAGCTGATCGCCTACGCCCGAAAGAACCCGGACAAGCTGAGCTACGCCTCGTCGGGCAATGGCGCGTCGTCGCATCTGGCCGGCATCCTGTTCAACCGCATGGCCGACACCAAGATCATGCACATCCCCTACAAGGGCACGGGCCCCGCGCTGAACGACCTGCTGGGCGGGCAGGTGTCGATGTCGTTCACCGACATCCTGACCGCGCTGCCCTACATCAAGGCCGGCAAGCTGCGCGCCATCGGCCTGGCCAGCGCCCAGCGCTCCGATGCGCTGCCCGACCTGCCCACCCTGTCCGAACAGGGCCTCGCGGGCTATGACGTCAGCGTCTTCTTCGGCATCGTCGCGCCCAAGGGCACGCCGGCCGACGTGGTGGACACCTTGAACAAGGCGTTCAAGACCGCGCTGTCCGATCCCGCGATCGAACAGACGCTGCGCATGCAGGGCATCGTCGAAGCGCAGGACAAGTCGCCGCAAGGCCTGTCCGCATTCATCACCACGGAAGTCCCCAAGTGGCGCGAGCTCATCAAGAGCGCCAACGTTTCCATCGATTGAGCAGAGCAGACATGGCCCCCACCCTACCCAACGCAGGCGCCCTCGCGGGCTGCAAGGTGATCGATCTGTCCCGCGTGCTGGGCGGTCCCTATTGCACGCAGATCCTGGCGGACCACGGCGCCGACGTGATGAAGATCGAACCTCCCGGCGGCGACGAGACCCGCGGCTGGGGGCCGCCCTTCCTGGGCGAGACGGCGTCGTACTTCATCGGCGTCAACCGCAACAAGGACGGCATGACGCTGGACCTGTCGCAAGCCGCGGGCCAGGAACTGCTGCGGCATATGCTGGCCGATGCCGACGTGCTGGTCGAGAACTTCAAGCCCGGCACGCTGGAGAAGTGGGGCCTGGGCTACGACACCTTGAGCCAGGCGTTTCCTTCGCTGATCCATTGCCGCGTCAGCGGCTTCGGATCGGACGGTCCGCTGGGCGGCCTGCCGGGCTATGACGCCTGCGCGCAGGCCATGTGCGGCCTGATGAGCGTGAACGGCGACGCGGACGGAGACGCCACCCGCGTCGGCCTGCCGGTGGTGGACATGGTGACGGGGCTGAACGCGGCCGTGGCCATCCTGCTGGCGCTCAATGAGCGCGTCCGCAGCGGCCTGGGCCAGTTCCTGGACATCACGCTGTACGACTGCGCCTTGTCGCTGCTGCACCCGCATGCGCCCAACTACTTCTACAGCGGCAAGGTGCCCCAGCGCAGCGGCAACGCGCATCCGAACATCGCGCCCTACGAGACCCTGCCAACCGCCAGCGGGCCGATCTTCCTGGCCGTGGGCAACAACCGCCAGTTCGCCCTGCTGGCGCAGACGCTGGGGGCCCCCGGCCTGGCCGAGGATCCACGCTACGCCGCCAACGCCGACCGCTTGCGGAACCGCCAGGCGCTGCGCGACGAACTCTCCGCGTTGCTGGCCGGCCAGGATGCCGCCGCGCTGGCCGACCGGCTGCTGCGCGCCGGCGTGCCCGCCGCTGCCGTGCAGACGGTGGACCAGGCGCTGGCGCATCCGCACACCCGGCATCGCGGCATGGTGCTGGAACAGGGCGATTACAAGGGCGTGGGTTCGCCGATCAAGCTGTCGCGCACGCCCGCCGCATTACGCAGATTGCCGCCCGCGCTGACCTAGTCTCTTTCGGCCAGGAGTACAGGGAAGGCGCGTTTGAGGCCCGGCTCATGCCGGGTCTTTTTTTCTGCGCGCTGGCTTTGCCCGAGCGGATCTTTCACAGCCGCCTACAACTTAGACATTTCGTTTCACCACGCGGCCGCTGGCCCGCCTTAGACTTTTCCGACACGCCGCGTCGCCTGCACGCGCCCTCCCCGGATTCAAAGAGAGGAAAAGAACCATGGCCACGAAAGATCCGCAGGACCACGCTCCGCTCAAGCGGGTAATGGGCGCCAAACTGCTGCTGCTGTTCATCGTGGGCGACATCCTGGGCACGGGGGTATACGCCCTGACCGGACAAGTCGCCGCCGAGGTCGGGGGCGCGGCCTGGCTGCCGTTCCTGGTGGCCTTCGCGGTGGCCTTGCTGACCGCGCTGTCGTATCTTGAACTGGTCACCAAGTATCCCCGGGCGGCCGGCGCCGCGCTCTATGTGCACAAAGCGTTCGGCCTGCACTTCCTGACGTTCATCGTCTGCTTCACCGTCATGTGCTCGGGGCTGACGTCGGCCGCCACCGCCTCGCAGGCCTTTGCCGCCAACCTGTTCGTGGCCTTGGGCGTCAAGGCCGACAAGAGCTGGATCACGTTCGGCGCGCTGGGCTTCATGCTGCTGGTGATGCTGGTGAACCTGCGCGGCGCGGCTGAAAGCGTCAGGGCCAACGTGGTGCTGACCCTGATCGAGCTCTCGGGCCTGCTGATGGTGATCGTGCTGGGCTTCTACGCCATCTCGGACGGACAGGCGGATTTCTCGCGCGTCATCGCGTTCGATACGCCCGAAGACAAGAGCGTGTTCCTGGCGGTGACCTCGGCGACCGCGCTGGCGTTCTTCGCCATGGTCGGTTTCGAGGACTCGGTCAACATGGCCGAGGAAACGCACGATCCCAGCCGCATCTTCCCCAAGGTGATGCTGACGGGGCTGGGCATCACCGCGGTGATCTATGTGCTGGTGTCGATCTGCGCGGTGGCGCTGGTGCCGGTGGGCGAACTGGCCAAGAGCAGCACGCCGCTGGTGCTGGTGGTCAAGCGCGCCGCGCCCGGACTGCCCGTGGAATACATCATGCCCATCATCTCGATGTTCGCCGTGGCGAACTCCGCGCTCATCAACATGATGATGGCCAGCCGGCTGCTATATGGCATGTCGCGCCAGGGCGTGCTGCCCGCCTTCCTGGCGCAGGTCCACCGCAAGAACCAGACGCCCTGGACCGCCATCCTGTTCACCACGGCGCTGGCCTTCGGCCTGATCATCCTGGTGGCCCTGGCCGACTCCCAGGCCATCCGCGCGCTGGGCGGCACCACCGCCCTGCTGCTGCTGGGCGTGTTCGCCTTCGTCAACGTGGCGGTGCTGGTCTTGCGGCGCGACAAGGTCAAGCACGAGCACTTCAAGATCAACCGCATCATCCCGTGGCTGGGCGCGGCGGCCTGCCTGTTCCTGGTCACGCCGCTGACCGGCCGCGACGTCATCCAATACCAGGTCGCGGGCTGGCTGCTGCTGCTGGGCGTCGTGATGTGGGGCGTGACCTATCTGGCGCGCCGCCGGGAATCCAGGATGGAGCTGGACCCCTCCGCGCTGGACTGAGCGCGCGGCCTCAGCCGCCCGCCGCCAGCCCCTCGCGCCGCGGGTCCGCGCCGCCCTGCAGCCCGGACCCGTCGATCACGATGCCATGGATGCCGCTGGGGAATTCGGTGATGCGCACCGGGTGCCCCATGCGTTCGAGCTCAGGCGCCAGCGCTTCCAGCGCCGTGCCTTTCTCCAGTTCGGTTTCCTTGTTGCGGCTGCCCATGTTGGGCAGCGCGATGGCCGCCTGAATGTCCAGGTTCCAATCCAGCACCCCCACGAGCGTCTTGGCCACGTAGTTGATGATGGCGCTGCCGCCCGGCGATCCCACCAGCAGATAGGGCTTGCCGTCGCGCAGCACGATCATCGGCGCCATCGCGCTGCGCGGGCGCTTGCCCGGCTCGATACGGTTCGCCACCAGCCGGCCTTCGGGGTCCTTGAACGACGACGAGAAATCCGTCATCTCGTTGTTCAGCAGGAAACCGCGCACGAAGATCTTGCTGCCGAACTCGCTTTCTATCGTGGTCGTCATGCTGAGCGCGTTGCCACTGCCATCCACCGCCACCAGGTGGCTGGTGGACGGCAGCTCCAGTGCATTGTCGCGGCCCAGGGACAACAGCTTGCCCTCCGGATCGCCGGGCAGGGCGACCTTCATGCTGCGGTCGGGCTGGATCAGGGCGCCGCGCGCGCGCAGATAGGCGGGATCCAGCATGGCGCGCACCGGCACGCGCACGAAGCCGGGATCGGCGACGTAGAAGTCGCGGTCGGCGAAGGCAAGCCGGCCGGCTTCCGAAAAGTAATGCACCGCCTGCGCGCTGCCCGGCGCATAGCGGCCCATAGGAAATTGCTCTAGCGCGCCCAGCATCTGCAGGACCGCGATGGGGCCGCTGCTGGGAGGGCCCATGCCGCACAACTGGTAGCCGCGATACGCGCCGCAGACCGGATCTCGCGCCAGTGCCCGGTAGCCGGCCAGATCGGCCAGGCTCAGATCCCCGGGGACGGCATGGCCATGCACCGCGGCCACGATATCGCGGGCGATGTCGCCCTGATAGAACGCATCCGCGCCCTGGGCCGCGACCGCGCGCAGCGTGCTGGCGAATTCGGGATTCTTCAGCACATGGCCGACGGGCCAGGCCACGCCATCGGGGGCATAGAAATACGCCGCCGCCGCGGCCTGAGCGGGCAAGGCCTTGTTGCCCGCCAGCAGCGCATGCAGGCGCGGGGACACGGCAAAGCCCTGCTCCGCCAGCCGGATGGCGGGCTGGAACAGATCGGCCCAGGGCAGGACGCCGTGCGCCTTGTGCGCCAGCTCCAAGCCGCGCAACAGGCCCGGCACGCCCACGGACATGCCGTTGTTCACGGCTTGCGCGAACGGAAGCGGCTTGCCCTCGGCATCCAGGAAGCGGTCGGGCCGCGCGGCGGCGGGCGCCGTCTCTCGGCTGTCGTAGGTCTGGATGCGGCCATCCTTGGCCGAGTAAAGCACCATGAAGGCGCCGCCGCCGATGCCGGACGATTGCGGCTCGACCAGGTTCAGCACCAGTTGCGTGGCGATGGCGGCGTCCACCGCGCTGCCGCCGCGCCGCAGCATCTCGTCGCCCGCCCCGGTCGCCAGCGGGTTGGCCGACACCATCATGAAATGCGGCGCGCGCACGATCTGGCGCGCCTGGACGCCGCTGGCGGCTTCCGGGTTCAGGTCTTCGGCTGCCTGCGGCGTGCGCGCCCAGGCGGTGGACAGAAAGGACATGGCGGCCGTCGCGGCGGCGAGCGCCAGGACGGCATGGCGGCGTATGCGCATGAGAGCTTCCGGGGTGGCGCCGGTCTTCCGGCAGGCATTCATGATAGTCAAGGCCCGCGCCGCTGTCGCGCAGGCGGCCGCGGGTGCCGCGCCACCCCATCCGGCATAGAATCGCGGTTTCGGTCCACCTTCCCAAACCATCGCGTCATGCGCCTGCGCCATATCGAGATATTCGAAGCGATCCGCCGTACCGGATCCCTGACGGAAGCCGCCGCCGCCCTGCACATTTCGCAACCGGCCGCCAGCAAGCTGCTGGCCCATGCCGAAGCCCAACTGGGCTTCAAGCTGTTCGACCGTGTGAAGGGCCGCCTGGTCGCCACGCGCGAGGCGGACATCCTCACGCCCGAGATCGCGCGCCTGAGCCAGGACCTCAACAGCGTGCGCAGGCTGGCGTCCAACCTGCGCGATCGGCCCAACGGCCATCTGCGCCTGGGGTGCGCGCCCGCGCTGGGACTGGGGCTGCTGCCGGGCGTGGTGCGCGACAGCCGCGAGGCGCAGCCCGGCATCACTTTCGACATCCACACCCACCATAGCGCCGAGCTGGTCCAGGGCTTGCTGACGCGGGAGCTGGACCTGGCCATCACGTTCGACACGAACGACTACCCGGGCCTGACGCGCATGGGCCTGGGCCAGACCGAACTGGTGCATCTGAGCCGCAAGCCCGCCACCGGTCCCATGCGCCTGTCGGAACTATCGGACCGGCCGGGCGACACGCTGATCGTGCTGGATGCCGGCGACGCTTCCGGCGCGCTGCTCCAACTGGCGCTGGACGCGCAGGGGCTGGCCCCGCAGGTGGCCATCCAGGTGCAAACGCATTACGTGGCGTGCGCGCTGGTGGACGCGGGCTGCGGCGACGCCATCGTGGATGCCATCACCGCGCTGGCGATGCTGCGCCCGGGCATGATCCTGCGCCGCCTGGAACCCGCGCTGCGCGTGCCGATCAGCATCATGGCGCGCAACCAGGACCCGCTGTCGGCGCTGCATCGCGACCTGATCGAACGGCTGCGGGCTGCCTGCGAGGCGCGCCTGGCCGGATTGGATGCGCCGGCCTGAGCGATCGGGCTGAGCAACCGGGCGCGCCGAATGCAAGACGGGCGCCCGTGGGCGCCCGTCTTGGTGTCGGCCGGGGCAGGCATGGCCCGCCCCGCGCAGCATCAGTCCAGCTTGATGTTCTGCTTTTTCACGACGTCTTGCGCCCAGTCGAACTGTTCCTTGATTTCCTTGGCGAACTCTTCCGGCGTGTTGCCGGACGGTGCCGAACCCTGTTCGTCCAGCGCCTTGATGACCTTGGGGTCCTTCAGGGCCACGACAGCGGCGTCGCGCAGCTTGTTCACGATTTCCATCGGCGTGCCCTTGGGCGCCAGCAGACCGTACCAGACCGGCTGGTTCAGCACGGGGTAGCCCGCTTCCTTGAAGGTCGGAACGCCCTTGACCGCGGCGATCTGCTCAGGCCAGGCGATGGCCATGGCATTGAGCTTGCCCGCCTGGATTTGCGGCATCGACGACGGCAGGTTGTCGAACAGGATTTCGATCTGGCCGCCGACGGCGTCCGCCAGGGCCGGGCCCGAACCCTTGTAGGGCACGTGCACGATGTCGGTGCCCGTGGCCATCTTGAACGATTCGCCCATCAGGTGCAGCACGCCGCAGGTGCCCGAGCTGCCGTAGGAATACTTGCCCGGGTTTTTCTTCAGCTCTTCGATGAAGCCCTTGAAGTCCTTGGCCGGGAACTTCGGATTCACGGCCACGACGTTGGCGGTGTTGGCGAAGTTGGTGACGGGCTGGAAATCCTTGATCGGATCGTACGGCAGATCCTTCGGACGGCAGGCCGGGTTCACGGCCATGGTCGACACCGTCGCGATGGACAGCGTGTAGCCGTCGGCATCGGCGCGCGCGGCTTCGGAAGCGCCGATGGCACCGCCCGCGCCGCCCTTGTTTTCAACGACCATCGGTTGGCCGAGTTCCTGGCTCATGCGCTGCGTCACGAGGCGCGCAATGATGTCGGTGGAACCGCCAGGCGCGAACGGAACGATCACGCGGATGGCCTTGCTGGGATACTTGTCGGCGGCGTGGGCGATCGACACGCCGAGCGTGCCGGCAGCGCCGGTAGCCAGGGCGATGGCCATAGCCAGGGAGCGAACTTTAGTCATAGATGTGTTTCCTCCAGGATTGCGAGCCCGTATGTGAACGGACCGTTGCGTGTTGTACCCGCCTGTAGATGGGTCAGCAGATAACGGTGGGGGCGCCATGCTGGTGCGCAGCGTGGTGACGCCGCTTTTATAGGTGCTTGTTGTACACGCGCCCGCCGGAATGACGGAGAATAGCAGCAAATGCTTACACCCGCATAGCGCACCGATCCCCGGTTTGATGCTCACTGAACGCCCCCTTTTCCATGTCGGTTGCTCTTCTGGTTTTCCCTGATTTCATGCTGGTCGCGCTGGGTTGGGCGCTGCGTCACAAACTGGCTTTCTCACGCGAATTCTTTGCCGGCACCGAGCGCCTGGTCTACTTCGTGCTGTTCCCCGCCCTGCTGTTCCAGTCCATCCTCCGCACGCCCATCACCGCAGGCAACGCCGTCTTGCTGTTGCAGGCCACGGCGGCTGTCGTGGCCGCCGGTGTGGCGCTGGCATGGCTGGCGGGACTGGTGCTGCGGCCCTCATCGCTGGGCCTGGCGTCGTCCGCGCAATGCGGCTACCGCTTCAACACCTATATCGGCCTGGCGCTGTCGGCCAGCCTGGCCGGTTCACAGGGCCAGACAGCGATGGCACTGATCGTCGGGTTCGCGGTGCCCATGGCCAACGTGGCGGCGGTCTATGGCCTGGCGCGCCACAGCGGCGGCAATCTGCTGCGCGAGCTGGCGCGCAATCCGCTGGTGGTGTCCACGCTGCTGGGCCTGGCCTGCAACCTGGCCGGGCTGCACCTGCCCGGCCCCGTGGACACCGTGCTGGCCCGGCTGGGCGCGGCGGCCCTCGCGCTTGGCGTCATCTGCGTCGGCGCCAGCCTGGCCTGGGAAGGAGGCAAGGGCTACGGGACCCTGATCGCGTGGATGCTGGCGGTAAAGCTGGTCGCGCTTCCCGCCGTCGCCCTGCTGGTGGCGCACCTGCTGGGCCTGCCGCCCCTGGAAGCGCGGATGCTGCTGCTGTTCGCGGCGCTGCCCACCGCGTCCGCCGCCTACGTGCTGGCGATGCGCATGGGCGGCGACGGCCGGATGGTGGCGGTGCTGATCTCGCTGGGCACCCTGTTTTCGGCGGTCACGATTCCGATGTGGCTGCTGTTCGCCGGCCACGCCTGAACCCCGAAAAAAAATGGCCGCCCCAGGGACGGCCATTTCACGGCTTGCGCCGCCGATCAGGACGGATTGTGCGCGTTGGTCATCGAACCGGGCACGACCCATTCGGCGAACTGCGCCTCGGTCACGTAGCCCAGCGCCAGCGCCGATTCCTTCAGCGACAGGCCTTCCTTGTGCGCCTTCTTGGCGATCTGCGCGGCCTTGTCGTAGCCGATGTGCGGGTTCAGCGCGGTCACCAGCATCAGCGAACGGTCCACCAGCTCGGCGATGCGCTCGCAGTTGGGCTCGATGCCCGCCGCGCAGTGCCGGTCGAAGCTGGCCATGCCGTCCGTCAGCAGGCGCACGGATTGCAGGAAGTTGTGGATCACCAGGGGCTTGTAGACGTTCAGCTCGAAGTTGCCGCTGGCGCCCCCGATGTTGATGGCCACATCGTTGCCCAGCACCTGCGCGGCCAGCATCGTGATGGCCTCGCACTGCGTCGGGTTCACCTTGCCCGGCATGATCGAACTGCCCGGCTCGTTCTCGGGGATGCTGATCTCGCCCAGGCCCGAGCGCGGTCCGCTGGACAGCCAGCGCACGTCGTTGGCGATCTTCATCAGCCCCGCCGCCAGCGACTTCAGCGCGCCGTGGGCAAACAGCAGCGCCTCGTGCGAGGCCAGTGCCTGGAACTTGTTGGGCGCGGAGACGAAGGCCGTGCCGGTGGCGTGGGCCAGTTCGGCCGACACCTTGGCGCTGAACTGCGGATGCGCGTTCAGGCCCGTGCCGACGGCGGTGCCGCCGATGGCCAATTGGTGCAGGCCCGGCAAGGTCGCGCGGATCTGCTGTTCGGCCAGGTCCAGCTGCGCCACATAGCCCGACAGCTCCTGGCCCAGGGTCAGCGGCGTCGCGTCCTGCAGGTGGGTGCGGCCGATCTTGACGATGTCGTAGAACTTGGCGCTCTTGGCCGCCAGCGTGGCGCGCAGCGCCTTCAAGGACGGCAGCAGATGATGCTCCACCTGGACGGCGGCCGCCACGTGCATGGCGGTCGGGAAGGTGTCGTTCGACGACTGCCCGCGGTTGACGTGGTCGTTCGGATGCACCTTGCGCTCTTCGCCGCGCACGCCGCCCAGCAGCTCCGAGGCGCGGTTGGCCAGCACCTCGTTCATGTTCATGTTGCTTTGCGTGCCCGAGCCGGTCTGCCACACGGACAGCGGGAATTCATCGGGCCATTTGCCGGCGATGACCTCGTCGGCGGCGCGCATGATGCCGTCGGCGACCTTCGGGTCCAGTTCGCCCAGATCGGCGTTGACCTTGGCCGCCGCGCGCTTGAGCCGCGCCATCGCGTTGACCAGGGGCTCGGGCATCTTTTCCGTGGATATCGCGAAGAAATGCAGCGAGCGCTGGGTCTGTGCGCCCCACAGGTGGTCTTGAGGGACCTCGATGGGGCCAAACGTGTCTTTTTCGATGCGGGTCTTCATGGCGCGTACAACTCCGTGGCGGCGTCAGTCGAGGGGCGGCGGGAAGCCGCCGGGTCACGACATTATTGAGAATAGCAATCACTTATAGGTTAGCAGAAACCCGCATTCCTATAATTGCTCCAATCTGTGCTCCGATCATCGTTTTTTACCACTCGCTCCGCGCCATGTCCGCCCCTCTTTGCACCCTGACCTTGCACCTGCCCGACGAAGCCGCCACGGAAGCGCTGGCGCGGCAGCTAGCGCCGTTGGTGTCCGGCGCCAAAACCGGCCTGGCAGGCGCATGTATCCACCTTCAAGGGGACCTGGGGGCAGGAAAGACGGCCTTCACCAGGGCATTGTTGCGTGAATGCGGCATCACAGGCCGAATCAAGAGTCCCAGCTACGCACTGCTTGAATCCTATAAAGTTTCTAACTTATACTTCTATCATCTTGATTTTTATAGATTTAGTGATGCACGTGAATGGTTGGACGCAGGATTCCGGGATTTACTGCGTGATGATGCGGTCGTTTTGATCGAATGGCCGGAGCGGGCAGAGGGTCTTTTACCCCCGCCCGACCTGCTGATTTCCCTTGCCTATGCAGGCGATGGACGTGACGCCACCCTGACCGCGCACACCGCTCGAGGACAAACATGGTTGAACGCGATTGTCCCCCCGCCCAAGACGGCGCCCTTCCCTCGGCAGGCGCCACCCGGCGCCGCCTGATCAGCGTCGCCGCCACGCTGCTCGTCTTGCCGGTCCTGCCTCGCTTGGCGCAGGCGGCAACGATCCTGGCTGTCCGGACCTGGCCGGCCGACGAATACACCCGGGTCACGCTGGAGCTCGACAGCGAGCTCAAGGCCGAACAATTCACGCTGGAAAATCCCCACCGCCTGGTGGTCGATATCGAGGGACTGACCCTTAGCGCGGCACTGAACGATCTGGTGTCCAAGGTCCGTCCCGACGATCCCTACATCCAGAGCCTGCGCGTGGCGCAGAACCGCCCCAACGTGGTGCGGCTGGTGTTCGACCTGAAGCAGCCCGTGGCGCCCCAGGTGTTCACGCTCAAGCCGGTGGCAGACTATCAATACCGGCTGGTGCTCGATCTGTACCCGAAGATCGCCCAGGATCCGCTCATCGCGATCCTGAACAAGCAGAGCGGCCCCGACGTGGACGATCCGCTGGCGCGCATCCTGGAAGACATCCAGCGCAATCCCGTGACGCGCGCCGATCCGCCGGAACCTCCCCGCGTGCGCGGCCAGCAGCCCGCCCCCGCCCTGCCCACGGCGCCCGCCTCGCCGCCGGCCACCGCCAGCCGCGGCAAGAAACGCATGCTGACCATTGCGCTGGACCCCGGCCACGGCGGCGAAGATCCCGGTGCCATCGGCAAGAGCGGCCTGCGCGAAAAAGACGTGGTGCTGCGCATTGCCCGGCGCCTGAAGGCGCTGATCGACAGCCAGCCGTACATGCGCGCGTACCTGACCCGCGACGACGATTACTTCGTGCCGCTGCATGTGCGCGTGCAGAAGGCCCGCCGCGTGCATGCGGATCTGTTCGTCTCCATCCACGCCGATGCCTGGGTCAAGCCTTCGGCCAACGGTTCGTCGGTATTCGCCCTGTCGCAGCGCGGCGCCACCAGCGCCCAGGCGCGCTGGATGGCCGACAAGGAAAACGCGGCCGACCTGATCGGCGGCGTCAACCTGGGCAGCCACGACCGCCAGGTCGCCAAAGTGCTGCTGGACCTGTCCACCACCGCGCAGATCAACGATTCGCTGAAGGTCGGCAACGCCTTCCTGGACGAAATCAAGAAGATCAACCGCCTGCACAAGAACAGCGTCGAACAGGCCGGCTTTGCCGTCCTGAAGGCGCCGGACATCCCCTCCGTGCTGGTGGAAACCGCCTTCATCAGCAACCCCCAGGAAGAGGCGCTGCTGCGCAGCAACTCGCATCAGGAAAAGCTGGCGCAAGCCATGATGACCGGCATCCAGCGCTACTTCACGGCCAACCCGCCGCTGGCCCGCCTGGGCGACGTCAGCTAGCCGTCCAGGACCACGAAAAAGGGCTGTGCGCCATAGCGGCGCACAGCCCTTTTCCTTGCGGGTTCAACCTGCCCGCTGGCCCCGCATCAGGCCCGGCGCGACCGGACCAGCTTGATGACGGCGGCCCCCACCACCGGCACGATGGCCGCGGCCAAGCCCAGAAGGACGATGGTGTTCAGGTGTTCGCGGACCAGCGGGATATTGCCGAAGAAGTAGCCGGCCGCCACCAGGCTGATCACCCAGATGAGCGCGCCCAGGATGTTGAACAGCTGGAACCGGGCCAGCGACATGTCGGCCACGCCCGCCACGAACGGCGCGAAGGTGCGGACCACCGGAATGAAGCGCGACATCACGATCGTCTTGCCGCCGTGCTTTTCGTAGAACGCGTGCGTGCGCATCAAGGCGCCCCGGTCCAGAAAGCGCAGGTTCATCGAAAACACCCGCGGACCGATATAGCGCCCGATCGCATAGTTCAGCGTATTGCCCGTCACCGCCGCGATGATGAGCAGTATGGACATCAGGATCGGGTCGATATGCCCCGTCGCGCCGAACGCGCCGGCAATGAACAGCAGCGAGTCCCCCGGCAGAAAGGGCAGCACAACCAGCCCGGTCTCGGCGAAGACAATCAAGAACAGCACCAGATACACCCACACGCCGTATTGCGCGACCCAGACGCCCAGCGTCTTGTCGATGTGGAGCACCATATTGAAGAACTCAAGCATTGAAGCAGCCCTGATATCGGAAGGGGAATTTGTCAGCGACTATAGCCCACCGGACCATGACGCTAAAATCGTCCACACAGCTACACCAGACCCGAGTCCCATGACAGAACGCCGTTCCATTCTTGCGCTTCCCGACCTGCTGATCAGCCAGATCGCCGCTGGCGAGGTGATCGAACGGCCCGCGTCCGTGCTCAAGGAAATCCTTGAAAACGCCATCGACGCGGGCGGGCGCGCCATCGAAGTCCGCCTCGAGGGCGGCGGCATCCGGCGCATCGCCGTCACCGACGATGGCGGCGGCATTCCGCCCGGCGAACTGCCGCTGGCGCTGGCGCGGCACGCCACCAGCAAGATCCGGTCGCTGAACGAACTGGAATCGGTGGCATCCATGGGATTCCGGGGCGAAGCGCTGGCGTCCATCGCCTCGGTCGCCCAGGTGTCCATCATTTCCCGCACCCGTGACGGCGAGCACGCCTGGCAGATCGACGCCGGCAGCATGCAGGTCGGCCCCGCGTCGGGCCCGCCGGGCACCACGGTCGACGTCCGCCAGCTGTTCGACGCCGTGCCCGCCCGCCGCAAGTTCCTGCGCTCCGAGGCCACCGAATTCGGCCACTGCGTCGACGCGATGGAACGCATAGCGCTGGCGCATCCGCAGATTGCATTCCGCCTGTTCCACCACGATCGCGCGCAGCGCCAGTGGCTGCCCGCCGAACCGCCGCAGCGCATCCGCGACGTGCTGGGCGCGGAATTCGCCGAGCACGGCTTGCTCCTGTCCCACTCGGTGGGCGCCGTCAGCCTGGCCGGCATGATCACCCGCCCCACCGCCGCGCGCGCCCGGGCGGACCGCCAGTATCTGTACGTGAACGGCCGCTATGTGCGCGACCGCACCGTCAGCCACGCGCTGCGCGCCGCGTACGCCGACGTGCTGCATGGCGACCGCCAGCCCGCCTATGTGCTGTTCCTGGACATCGATCCGGCTGCCGTGGACGTGAACGTGCATCCCGCCAAGCACGAGGTCCGCTTCCGCGACAGCGGCGCCGTGCACCGTTTCGTCTCGCACGCGGTCAGCCAGACGCTGGCGCAGACCGGCGGCTCGTCGGCGGTCACGCCCGCTGGCCAGGGCGACGACGCGGAATTCGAAACCGTGGCGCCCCCCGCGTCCGGCCCGCAGGCCGCGGCGCCGACCGAGCCCGCCCAGCCCCCGCAGCCCGCTCCGGACGGTCCGAGGCCCGGTTACGGCGGCAACGCCGGCAGCGCGCCGTATGGACTGCGCCCGTCGCCCGCCGCGCAGCGCGCACACACCCAGGTGCCCTTCCGCCTGCACGCGGAACCCGCGGGCATCCCGGCGGCCGACTGGCAATCGCTCTACCGTCCGCTGAACGACGACAGCGCCGCCAGGACGGCGCCCCTGCGCGAACCCGCGCCCGCCCCCGCCGCCACGCTGCCCGCGGATGAAGAGCATCCTCTGGGCATGGCGCTGGCCCAACTCCATGGCATCTACATCCTGGCGCAGAACCGCCGTGGCATGGTGCTCGTGGACATGCATGCCGCCCATGAACGCGTGGTCTACGAACAGCTCAAGCAGGCGCTGGACGCCCGCAGCCTGCCGCGTCAGGATCTGCTCGTTCCGGTGGTGTTCCATGCGCAGGAGAAAGACGTCGCCATCGTCGAGGAATTCGAGGACCAACTGAGCGGTCTGGGCTTCGAGATGCGCCCGTCCGGTCCCACCTCCATCGCCGTGCGCTCCGTGCCCGCCATCCTGGCCCGTGGCGACATCGAAACCCTGGCGCGCGCCGTGCTGCGCGACCTGGGCGCCGTGGGGGTCTCGCGCCTGTTGACCGAACAGCGCAACGAACTGCTATCCACCATGGCCTGCCACGGTTCCGTGCGCGCCAACCGCAAGCTCACCATCGAAGAGATGAACGGCCTGCTGCGGCAGATGGAAGCCACCGAGCGGGCCGACCAGTGCAATCACGGCCGCCCCACCTGGGTGCAGTGGTCCGTGTCGGATCTGGACAAGCTCTTTCTGCGCGGGCAATAGGTTTGTCGGCTTCCCTTCCCCCCCTTGCGTCCCTGGTCATCTGTCTTGCCGGTCCCACCGCGGCCGGCAAGAGCGCATCCACGCTGGCGCTGGCCGAACGCTGGCCGCTGGAAATCGTCAATGTGGATTCGGCCACCATCTATCGCGGCATGGACATCGGCACCGCCAAGCCCTCTCCCGAGGAACAGGCGCGCGTGCCCCAGCATCTGCTGGACATCCTGGACCCCGCGCAGTCGTATTCGGCCGCGGAGTTCCGCGCGGACGCGCTGCGTCTGATCGGGGAAATCCGCGCGCGCGGACGCATCCCGCTGCTGGCCGGCGGCACCATGATGTACTACAAGGCGCTGCGCGACGGCCTGGACGACCTGCCGCAGGCCGACCCGGCGCTGCGCGCCGAGCTGGAAGCGCGCGCCGCGCGGCAGGGCTGGCCCGCGCTGCATGCCGAGCTGGCAGTGCTGGACCCGGTCACCGCCGCGCGCCTGGCCCCCAACGACAGCCAGCGCATCCAGCGCGCGCTGGAAATCTGCCAGTTGTCCGGCCAGCCCATGTCCGCGCTGCTGCAGCGCGGCCAGCGCAAGCCGGACGACGATCCCAACCAGTACCTGACCGTCAGCCTGGAACCCTCCGACCGCGCCGCGCTGCACGCGCGCATCGAACAGCGCTTTGACGCCATGCTGGCCCGCGGCCTGCTGGACGAGGTGCGCGGCCTGCACGCCAGACCCGATCTGCACCCCGGCCTGCCGTCGGTCCGCTGTGTGGGCTACCGCCAGATGTGGGCCCACCTGGACGGCGAAATCGACCTGGACACCGCCCGCGAGCAGGGCATTGCCGCCACCCGCCAACTGGCCAAGCGGCAGATCACCTGGCTGCGCGCGCAGCCAGAACGCGTCGTCGTGGACTGTCTGGCGGCGGATGCCGTGGCCCGGACGATCCAGGCCGTGGCGGCGGCGCTGAAGGGCTGACGCCCGCACTGGATGCCTCGCGGGCAGGCGGCGCCATGCAGAAGCCGCCGCGTCGGGCGTCCACATGAAAAAACCCGCCAAGGCGGGTTTTTTTTACAGCATGGCCAGCGCGGCTTTACACCACGAAGGTCTGCGCCATGCCTTCTTCCTGGGGAACGATCTCGCCCAGCTTGCTGACGGTCTCGCCCTGCTCGCGCAGCGTGCCCGCGATGGCGTCGGCCTGGGCCGGGTCCACCACCAGCACCATGCCGATGCCGCAGTTGAAGACGCGATACATTTCGGTGTCCTCGACGCCGCCCTGCTGCTGGAGCCACTGGAACAGCTTGGGCATTTCCCAGGCGTCGCGGTGCAGCTTGGCCGACAGGCCGTCCTGCAGGATGCGCGGCACGTTGTCCAGCAGGCCGCCGCCCGTGATGTGGGCCAGGCCCTTGATGGCGGTGCCGTGCTTGGCCAGCGCGGCCAGAACCTGCTTGACGTAGATGCGCGTCGGCGCCATGACGACGTCGACCAGCGGCTGGCCGTGGAAATCGTCGTCGGGCTTGGCGTCGGCGCGTTCCAGGATCTTGCGCAGCAGCGAATAGCCGTTGGAATGCGCGCCGCTGGACGCCAGGCCCAGCACCACGTCGCCCGTCTTGATCGACTTGCCGTCGATGATCTTGGACTTTTCGACCGCGCCCACCGCGAAGCCGGCCAGGTCGTATTCGCCGTCCGGATACATGCCCGGCATTTCGGCGGTTTCGCCGCCGATCAGCGCGCAGCCCGACAGCTCGCAGCCTTTGGCAATGCCGCCCACCACCGACGCCGCCGTGTCCACCGAAAGCTTGCCGCAGCCGAAGTAATCCAGGAAGAACAGCGGTTCCGCGCCCTGCACCAGGATGTCGTTGACGCTCATGGCGACCAGGTCGATGCCCACGGTGTCATGGCGGTTCCAGTCGAACGCCAGGCGCAGCTTGGTGCCCACGCCGTCGGTGCCCGACACCAGCACGGGTTCCTTGTAGGACTTCGGCACTTCGAACAGGCCGCCAAAACCGCCGATACCGGCCAGCACCCCGGGGCGCATGGTGCGCGCTGCGAGGGGTTTGATACGGTCGACCAGGGCGTCGCCTGCGTCGATATCGACACCGGCATCGCGGTAGGTCAGGGGGGCTTTAGGTTGATTCGTCATGAGAAATGCCGTGGGGTATGTAACAATTGCTGGGATTTTGGTGGAACGCCCTGCATTTTACGATGTCGCGGGCGCAAGCTGGGCGGAAGGGCGCAAACCCAAGCCAGGCCAAGCGCTCGGACGCGACACCATCCCCCCAGGTGGTTTAAAGTGTAGGGTTGGCCGGTATTGATTTTGCCAGTTTCTGGCGGTTAAAGCCCAAGGCAAGGCAGTTTTGGCCAGCCACGGGCTTTTCCAGCCCCTGTATCACCGATTTTCTTGGCTTTTCCGGCACCCGGCAGCGCTGCCCGGCATGTCGTTCCGCGGAAATAAGCGGCGGAAATCCGCTACGAAATCTGCTACGAATGTTCGCGGCGTTGGTTTTCGGAAGTCCCGAAAAAGCCTGATTGATAACCTCTCATGAACCGCCAGCTGCTGCTCGACGTTCTTCCCGCGCCAGCGCCATCGCTGAACAACTATATCGCCGGCCCCAACGGGGAAGCGCTGGCCGCCGTGCGCGCGCTCGATCCGGGCCGCGCCCTGTATATCTGGGGCGCCGCGGGCTGCGGCCGCACCCATTTGCTGCGCGCGCTCACGGCGCGTCCCGACGCGGTGTTCATCGATGCGGCCAACGGCGAGACCATGCTGCGCCGCCTGGCGGAGGCCGATTCCAAATCGCCCATGCCCAAGTTCGTGGCGGTCGACGACGTGCATCGCATGGACGACAGCCGCCAGGCCGCGCTCTTTGCGCTGTACAACCGCTGGCGCGAATCCGCCGCCACGGGCCGCGCGTTCGCGCTGGCGCTCACGGGCGACCGCGCGCCCTTGTCGATGCCGCTGCGCGAAGACCTGCGCACCCGTCTGGGCTGGGACCTGGTGTTCCGCCTGGATCCGCTGTCCGATGCGGACAAGCTGGCCGCGCTTTCGGCCCAGGCGGCCGAACGGGGCTTGCACCTGGCGCCCGAAATCATCAACTGGATGCTCACGCATCACGAGCGCGACATCCGCAAGCTGGCCGCGCTGCTAGACGCGCTGGACCGCTATTCCCTGGCCACCGGCCGCCCCATCACCCTGCCCCTGCTGCGGGCCATGCTCGCAGATCCTGATTCACAACGCTCATGACCACCCGACGTCTTGCCCTGTTCGACCTGGATCACACCCTGTTGCCGCTGGACAGCGACTATCAATGGGCCGACTATCTGGCGCGCACGGGCCGGGCGGGCGATCCCGCTGAAGCCCGCCGCCTGAACGACGATCTGATGGACCGCTACAACCGCGGCGAACTGACCGCCGAACAGGCCGCCGAATTCATGCTCGGCCTGCTGGCCGCGCATCCGCCCCACGACCTGGCTTCCTGGCACGAAGCCTTCATGGGCGAAGTCATCCGCCCGTCCATCACCCCCGCCGCGCGCAACCTCGTGGAATCGCACCTGGAAGCCGGCGACCTCTGCGCCATCGTCACGGCCACCAACAGCTTTGTCACCGCCCCCATCGCCCGCGCCTTCGGCGTGCCCCATCTGGTCGCGACCGACGCGGAATATCTGCGCGGCCGCTACACCGGCCGGATCCTGGGCACGCCCAGCTTCAAGGAAGGCAAGGTGGTGCGCGTCAACGATTGGCTCGCCGGCATGGGGTTGGGGCTTGCGGATTTCTCCGAATCGTTTTTCTATAGCGATTCGGTCAATGATGTGCCGCTGCTCGAAAAGGTGACCCGTCCGATCGCCGCCAACCCCAGCCCTGCCCTGCGCAATATCGCTCAGGAACGCGGCTGGCAAGTGATCGACCTGTTCGACCACATGGAAGATTCGAAGTCCTAAATGATCACTGAAACCATAAAAAAATTCGTCGGCCGACTGTTCGCGCCGGCACCCAAGGGGCCGTTGCGCATCGAGCGCGACAAGCACGGCATCGACCGCCGCAACGTTTCGCGCCACGCGATCAAGGTATGCGAGGTCCTGCGCCAGCATGGCTACGAAGCCTACATCGTCGGCGGCGCGGTACGCGACCTGATCGTGGGGCTGGAACCCAAGGACTTCGACGTGGCCACCAACGCCACGCCCGAACAGATCCGCCCGCTGTTCCGCCGCGCCCGCATCATTGGCCGCCGCTTCCAGCTTGTCCACGTCGTGTTCGGCCAGGAGATCATCGAAACCTCCACCTTCCGCGCTCCGGCCTCGGAAGACCAGGAAACCGACGAGCACGGCCGTATCCTGCGCGACAACGTTTTCGGTTCCCAGGAAGAAGACGCCAAGCGCCGCGACTTCACCATGAATGCGCTGTACTACGACCCGCACAACGAGGAAGTCATCGACTACCACAATGGCGTGGCCGACCTGAAAAAGCGCCAGATCCGCATCATCGGCGACCCCGTCAAGCGCTACCGCGAAGACCCGGTCCGCATGCTGCGCGCGGTGCGATTCGCCGCCAAGCTGAACGGCACGATCGACCCGGCCACGCGCCAGCCGATCAGCACCATGGCCGAACTGATCGAGAACGTGCCGGCCTCGCGCCTGTTCGACGAAATGCTCAAGCTGCTGACCTGCGGCCATGCCATGGACTGCCTGCGCCAACTGCGCGCCGATGGCCTGCACAACGGCCTGCTGCCCATGCTGGACGTGGTGCTTGAACAGCCCGGTGGCGAACATTTCGTGGAGCTCGCGCTGGAACGCACCGACGCGCGCGTGCGCGCCGGCAAGACCATCAGCCCCAGCTTCCTGTTCGCCGCGCTGCTGTGGCAGCAGGTGGACGTGCGCTGGAAGCAACTGCGCGCGCAAGGCGAGCACACGATCCCGGCGCTGTCCGCGGCGGCGGACTCGGTGCTGGAAGAACAGACCGAAAAGCTCGCCATCCAGCGCCGCTTCTCGTCGGACATGCGCGAGATCTGGTTCATGCAGCCGCGATTTGAACGGCGCATGGGCAAGACCATCTTCCGCATGATCGAGCAGCCGCGCTTTCGCGCCGCCTGCGACTTCCTGCAGTTGCGCGCCGCCGCCGGCGAATTCGACAGCGTGCTGGCCCAGTGGTGGATGGACCTGGCCAATGCCGACGACACCACGCGCGCCGACATGATCGAGGAAGTCGCGCGCCTGCCGCGCGACGCCGCCGACGCCCCGTCCGCCCCCGCCGCGCGCAAGCGCCGCCGGCCTCGCCGCAGCGCGCCGCGCAGCGCTCCCGGCTCCGAGTAATCCCGTGTCCCGCCCGCCCATCCGCGCCTACATCGGCCTGGGCGCCAATCTGGGCGACAGCGCGGCCACCCTGCGCCGCGTCCTCGCCGAGCTGCAAGATACCCCGGGCGTGGCGGCGGTGACCGCGTCGCCTTTCTACCGCAGCGCGCCGGTGGACGCCACGGGCCCGGACTTCGTCAACGCGGTTGCGGCGCTGGATACCGTCCTGCCGCCACTGGCCCTGCTGGATGTCCTGCAGGCGCTGGAAAACCAGCACGGCCGCCTGCGCCCCTACCGGAACGCCCCTCGCACGCTGGATCTGGATCTGCTGCTGCACGGCGACGCGCGGCTGGACCACGAACGGCTGACCCTGCCCCACCCCCGCATGCATCTGCGCGCCTTCGTGCTGCTGCCCTTGCGGGATCTGGCCCCCACGCTGGCGCTGGGGGGCAAGCCCATCGGCGAATGGATCGAAGCGATCCAGGATCAGGCGATCGAACGAATCACGGATTGGAACGTGGACGAATAGGCCGTGCGCGAATAGACCGCGGACGAACAGTGCGCGGACGAACTGGCCGCGGCCGAATGCACCACGGACGTGGAACCCAAGGAAGAAATGGACCGTGCGCTGCGTGCGCGCGGCCCGGCCATCACGCCTTCGGCGTGAACGCCATCACCGCGCGCTCGACGTCCTCGACGCGGGGCAGACCCGCCTCGTTGCCCAGATGCTGGATCTTGTGGGCCGACGCGGCGCGCGCGAAGGTGAAGTGCTCTACCCAGGGCAGATCGGGCCGGTTCAGGCAGGACCAGACATAGGCGCCGTGGAATACGTCTCCGGCCCCCGAGGTATCGACGATGCGCGCGCCGGGCACGTCCAGCGAAGGCAGCGTGTCGACCCGCCCCGTCTCGTCGTACCAGAGCATGCCGCGCTCGCCCATGGTGACGGCGCCGATGCGGCAGCCGCGCGCCTTCAGCAGGTCCAGCAGGCCTTCCGGCGTCAGGCCCATCTGTTCGCACATGCGTTCCGCGCACACGGCCACGTCGATGTAGCGCAGCAGTTCGTCGGTGTTTTCGCGCACGCCGCCGCCGTCCAGCGACGTCAGCACGCCGGCCTGCCGGCAGGCCCGGGCGTAATGCAGGGCGGCGTCCGGCTGATGGCCGTCCAGGTGCAGGACCCGGTAGCCGCCGATATCCAGCCTGGGGAAGTCATTCAGATATTCCACGTCACGCGCGCGCAGGATCGCGCGCTTGCCGTGGTTGGGCATGATGAACGACAGGGACGAACGGCGCACCTTGCGCGCATGCAGCGACACCCCGTGCGCGGCCGCCATGTCGGTGTACATGTGGCCCAGCCAGTCCGGCGCCAGCGAGCAGATCAGGTCGGGCGGCGAGCCCAGCCGCGCGCAGGCGAACGCGGCCGTGACCGCATTGCCGCCAAAGGACACGGCATAGTCGCGCGCCACGCTTTTCTGGTCGCCCGTGGGCCATTCGTCGGCCAGCACGGTGACGTCGATGTAGGTGTGTCCGATGAAGAGCGCATCGCTCATGGGCCTGCCTTATAAGGATTGAGCCGATCGCTCGCGTTCGTCAGGCGCCTGACGCGCGTGACGCGCCTGCCGAAGCACCCGCGGATTCTCCCGCCTGGGCCAGCACCAGGCGGGCGCGTGCGATGACGGGCGCGTCGACCATCTTGCCTTCCAGCATGAAGGTGCCCGCGGCGGTGTCGCGATGCGCGGCGATGACGCGCCGCGCCCATTCCAGTTCCTGCCGCGCCGGCACGAAGGCCGCATGGATGACCGGCACCTGCGTGGGATGGATGCACAGCATGCCGCCAAATCCCATCTGCTGCGCCCGGCCGGCCGCGGCGGCCAGCCCGGCCTGGTCCTGCACGCCGGGAAAGACGCCGTCCAGCGCGGGCGCCAGGCCGGCTGCCCGGGTATGCAGCAACACCTGCACCCGGGCGTGGTCCAGCACGGTTTCCGCGCCCGGCGTGTCGGGCGTCAGTCCCAGATCCAGGCCGTAGTCCAGGCTGCCAAACGCCAGGCGCGCGACGCCAGGCGTCGCGGCGATTTCGGCGGCGCTCAGGATGCCCTGGGCCGTTTCCAGAATGGGGATCACGGGCAATCCCGTCTGCGCGGCGTGCCGCACCTGCCCCAGGCTTTCTGCCTTGGGCAGCAGAATGCCGGTGACGCCGAGCTTGCCCCGGCAGGCCTTCAGGTCGTCGTCGTGCCAGGAGGTCGAGGCGTCGTTGATGCGCACCCACAGCCGCGCCTGGGGATGCATGCCCAGGAAATCGCACAGGGCTTCGCGGGCGGAAGCCTTGGCCAGGTGTTCGACCGCGTCCTCCAGGTCGACGATAACCGCGTCCGCGCCGGCGGCCAGCGCTTTGGGGATGCGCTCGGCCCGGGAGGCCGGCACAAACAGGGCGCTACGAACGACGGGATGCATCACACAACCTCCGAGGCATGGAATGTCGCGACCTGGTCGGGCGCGTATCCCAACGATGCTAGCACCGCATCGGTATTTTGGCCCACGGCGGGCACCGCGCCCATGCGCGGCGAGAAGGCGTTGCTGCTGGCGGGCGGCAGCAACGCGGGCAGGACGCCGGCGGGACTGTCCACCTGGCTCCAGCGGGCGCGGGCCTGCAGTTGCGGGTGGGCCCACACGCCCGCCATGTCGTTGACGCGCGCATTGGCGATCTGCGCGTCCTCCAGGCGGTCGGTCACCTGTTCGATGGACAGGCCGGCGAAGGCGGCCTCGATCAGCGCGCGCAAGGCGTCTCGATTGGCGGTGCGCAGTGAATTGGAAATGAAGCGCGGGTCTTCGGCCAATTCCGCCTGGCGCAGCACCTGGGCGCAGAAGACACGCCATTCGCGCTCGTTCTGCAGGCCCAGCATGATGGTGGAGCCGTCACCCACCGGGAATGGCCCATAGGGGTAGATGGAGGCATGGGCGGCGCCGGCGCGCACGGGCGGGGCCGAACCGTCGAAGGCGTAGTACATGGGAAACCCCATCCACTCGACCATGCTTTCCAGCATCGAAACGTCCAGGCGGCTGCCCCGCCCCGTCTTCTGACGCAGCAGCAAGGCGTTCAGGATGGCCGAGTAGGCGTACATGCCCGCGGCGATGTCCGCGATCGAGCAGCCGGCCTTGACTGGATCGTCCTTCGTGCCGGTCACCGACAGAAAGCCGCTTTCGCTCTGGATCAGCAGGTCGTAGGCCTTCTTGTCCTGGTAGGGGCCGCCCTCGCCGTAGCCCGAGATATCGCAGACGATCAGGCGCGGATACTTTTCCTGCAACGCCTCGAACGACAGCCCCAGCCGCGCGGCGGCGCCGGGGGCCAGATTCTGCACCAGCACGTCGGCGGTTTCCAGCAGGCGCTCCATGATGCCGCCCGCCTCGTCCCGCTTCAGGTCCAGCGTGAGGCTTTCCTTGGAACGGTTGGTCCAGACGAAGTGCGACGACAGGCCGCGCACGCGTTCGTCATAGCCGCGGGCGAAATCCCCGCCGCCCGGCCGTTCTATCTTGATGACGCGCGCACCCATGTCCGCCAGTTGGCGGGTGCAGAAAGGCGCGGCGATGGCGTGTTCCAGGCTGATGACGGTAATGCCGTCCAGCGGGCGGGAGTCCTGCGTGCTCATTCGGTGAACCTCAATTCGGCTTGGTGGGCCAGCGTGCCGTCCTGCTCGGCCCAGAGCTGGGCCACGCCCGGCTCGGTCAAGCGGCCGGCCACCTGGAAGGGCGCGGGCGAAATCAGCGGGCGCAAGCCGCGGTAGGACAGATGCGTAAGGCGGGCTTTGGGATGGGCGCGGACGAAGGCGGCAACCATCTCGGTGGCAATGAGGGGGCCATGCACCACCAGCCCGGGGTAGCCCTCGACGCCGGTCACGTAGGGATGGTCGTAGTGGATGCGATGGCCGTTGAAGGTCACCGCGGAATAGCGGAACAACAGCACCGGGGTCGGATCGACGGCATCGCGCCATTGCGCCTGGGGCGCGGGCTCGCTGCCCGTCAGCTTGGGCGGCGATGGCTGGCGATAGACGATGTCCTGTTCTTCCAGGATGACCACTTCGCCGGACTGCTGGTATTCATGGCGCACGGTCACGAACAGCAGGGAGCCGGTACGGCCCGATTTTTCCTTGACCTCGGCCACGGTGGACACCCGTTCGGCCGGCACGCCGACCTTCAGCGGCTGGCGGAACTCCACGCGGCCGCCGGCCCACATGCGGTTGCGGTCGTGCGCGGGCGGCAGAAAGCCGCCGCGCGACGGATGGCCATCCGTCCCCAAGCCGTCCATGCCCACCGTGCTGATGAAGAAAGCCCACTGCCACAGGGGCGGCAGGGGATCGCCCGGGGCAGGCACGGGACCACCCAAGGTGGCGGCGATGCGCGCGGCATGGCCGGGATCCATGGCGTCCGCCTTGCGTTCGCCACTGCCGATCCATGCTGCCGGATCTGTAGAAGTCATGCCGATATCCTTTGGTGGAGTTTTTGCAGCCTGAAGCATGCCCGCAAGCCGTCCCCGTTGTGAATTCGTTTTTCCTCAAGGCGGGGTTTGCGGCGCCTGAATCGGACATCCCGCCCGCCTCCGGCGCCGCGCGCCGTAAAATACGGGCCATGCACTTCGATCTCGCCGACCTCCGACTGTTCATCCACATCGCCGAATCCCCCAGCCTGACCCAGGCGGCCAAGCGGGCGCACCTGTCCCTGGCCGCGGTCAGCGTCCGGATCAAGGCGCTGGAGAATCAGCTCAATTCCCGACTGCTCTACCGCGACAGCCGCGGCGTGGAGATCACGCCCGCAGGCCAGAAGCTGCTGCAGCATGCGCGGGTCATCATGCGGCAGGTGGATCACCTTAAGCATGACTTCCAGGAACAGTCGGATGGCGACACCGGCCACATCCGCATTTTCGCCAACACCACGGCTGTCACGGAGTTCATGCCGGACATCCTGGCGCAGTTTCTGTCCGGCCACCCCGGCGTCACGGTGGACCTGCAGGAAAGGCTGACGCGCGACATCGTGCGCGGCGTGCTGGACGGCACCACCGACCTGGGCATCGTGGCCGGCCCGGTCGATGCGCCCGAACTGCAGACCATCCACTTCAGCACCGACCGGCTCGTGCTGGTCGTGCCCAACGGCCATCCGCTGCAGGACCAGGACAAGGTCAAACTGGTGGATGCGGTGCGCTATCCGTTCATCACCATGCACGAAGGCTCCACCCTGGTGGCCTTCTTGCGCGACCAGCTCGAGCGCGTCGGCCAACGCCTGCCGCAGCGAATCCAGCTCTACAGCTTCGATTCGATCTGCCGCATGGTGCAGGCGGGCGTCGGCGTCGGCGTCATTCCCGATTCGGCGGCACGCCGTTATGGCGCCGACACCAAGCTGCGCGTGGTCGAGCTGGACGAACCCTGGGTCGTGCGCGAACGCAAGCTGCTGGTGCGCGACGTCGACGCCCTGCCCGGCTGCGCGCGCGACCTCATCGAACAGATCCAGTCCTCGCGCACGCCTTGAATCCGCGGCCAGCCGGCGGCAAGAAAGCTGCCTGCCCGGCCGCGGCCGCGCGTCACTTCCCCGTGAACGCCGGCGCGCGCTTTTCGGCAAACGCCCGCATGCCTTCCAGATAGTCGTCGGTGTAGCCCAGTTCGCGCTGCAGCCGGCATTCCATGTCGAACTGCTGCGCCAGCGTGTTACCGCTGGACGCATGCAGCGCTGCCTTGGTGGCCGCGTAGGCCCGGGTGGGCCCGGCCGCCAGCGTGCCGGCCAACTGGGCCAAGGTGTCCGCCAGCGCCGCGTCGGGCACCACCCGCCAGATCAGCCCCCAGGACTCCGCTTGCGCGGCCGTGACGGATTCGCCGAACAGGGCGGCGCCCATCGCGCGCGCCGACCCCACCAGGCGCGGCAGGAACCAGGTCCCTCCCGCGTCCGGTAGCAGGCCGATCTTGCTGAACGCCTGCACGAAGCGGGCGGACTCCACGGCGAACACGACGTCGCATGCCAGCACCAGGCTGGCGCCCGCCCCGGCGGCCACGCCGTTCATCACGCACACCACCGGCACGGGCAAGGCGCGCAGGCGGTTGATGAGGGGCCGGTAGTTCTTTTCCAGCATGAGGCTCAGGTCGCGGCGCGAGCCATCCTCCGCCGGCTTGCGCTCGCCCAGATCCTGTCCCGCGCAGAATCCGCGTCCGGCGCCGGTGATCACCAGGCCGCGCAGACCGGGGTCGGCCTCCATCAGGTCCAGCGCCCGTGCCAGCTCGGCGTGCATGACGTCGGTGAAACTGTTCATGCGTTCAGGGCGGTTGAGCGTGATGACGCCCACGCCCCGCTCCAGCGTGAAGCGGATCTGCGTGAATTCGGGGTTCCCGGTGCTCATGCCAGCTCCTCCAGTATGGCCAACTGCTCGGCCGTGTCGCCCAGCAACTGATCCACCACGGTCAGGCGCTTGAAATAGTCGCCCACCTCCAATTCGTCCGTCATGCCCATGCCGCCGTGCAGTTGCACCGCCAGCTGCGCCACCAGCCGGCCGGCCCGCGCGGCCTCCAGCTTGGCCGACGCGATCATGCGGCGGCGCTGCGCGGCGTCGGGTTCGGTCAGGGCCGCCACCGCCACGTAGGCCATCGACAGCGCCAGCTCCTTGGCCACCAGCATCTCGGCCAGGCGGTGCTGCAAGGCCTGGAAGGACGCCAGCGGCTGGCCGAACTGCTTGCGCGTCTTCAGGTATTCCACCGTGATTTCCAGCAAGCGCTCCATGGCGCCCGCCGCATGCGCGCACAGTGCCGCCGTGCCCCACTGCAAAGCGTGGGCCAGGGCCTGGTCGGCGGCTTCGCCCTCGGCCAGCAAGGCCTCGGGCGGCAGGCCGACCGCGTCCATGTCCAGCCGCGCGCAGCGCGCGCCATCCAAGGTGGGCGTGTCCGTGACGCGCACGCCGCCCGCGTCCGCCGGCACCGCCAGCAGCACGGTCTGCCCTTGAGGACCGCGCGCGCTCACCAGCCAGGCCGTGGCGGCGGCGCCATGCCAGACCAGATGCTTGGCGCCGCTGAGCCGCCAGCCCTCGGCGGTCCGCGCGGCGCGGCAGTCCAGCGGGTCCGTGTCGTAGCGGCGCCCGGGTTCCTGGTAGGCCACGCTGACGATGGCCTCGCCCGACGCAATGGCCGGCAGCCAGAGGCCACGCGTCGCGCCGCCGCAAGCGTCGATCAGCGCCGCGCCCATGACCGCGCTGGGGATGACCGGTTCGGACACGAGCCCGCGGCCCAGTTCGGCGTGCACCGGCAGCAGGCTGGCCGGCACTTCGCCGAAACCGCCGAAATCCTGGGAAATGTTCAGGCCGAGCACGCCCAGTTCAGCCAGCGCGCCCCAGGCTTGCGCGTCGAGCCTGCCGGCGGCCTGACGGGCGCGGCGCTGGGGGAAAGTCCATGCCTGGTCCACCAGGCGGCGCAGGCTGTCGGCCAGCATGCGCTGTTCTTCGGTATAGAGGAAATCCATGCGTCGTGTTCCTGTCGGGTTGCACACCGGGCCTACAGGCCCAGCACCAGGCGGGCGATGATGCCCTTCTGCACTTCGGTCGTGCCGCCGTAGATCGAGGTCTTGCGCATATCGGCGTAGCCCGCGCCCGCGGCGGCCGCCATCTCGGGCCCGGGTCCGTGGAAATCGTTGCCGGCCTGCAGCCAGTCCGGGTCGTAGGGCCAGGCGTCCGGTCCGGCGATCTCCATCTGCAGCATGGCCAGGTCCTGCTGGATCTCGGACCCGCGGATCTTCAGCACCGAGGCCTCCGGGCCCGGTGCGCCATCGTTGCTGGACGCCACGCGCAGCAGCAGCATCTCCAGCGCCATGATGTCCACCTCGATACGCGAGATGCGGTCGCGCAGGCGGCTGTCCGCCAGCAGGGGCCTGCCATGCGACTGCGCGCGCGCCGCCATGGTCTTCAGGATGCCCAGCTCGCGGTGGCAATGGCCCAGGCCGGCGATGCCGGTGCGTTCATGGCCGAGCAGATACTTGGCGTAGGTCCAGCCCTGGTTCTCTTCGCCCACCAGATTGGCCGCCGGCACGCGCACGTCTTCAAGCCAGACCTCGTTGACATCGTGGCCGCCGTCCAGCGTGCGGATGGGGCGCACGGTGACGCCCGGGGAGCGCATGTCCAGCAGCAGCATCGAGATGCCGCGTTGCGCGCGCGCATCCGGATCGGTGCGCGCCAGGCAGAACATCCAGTCGGCGTATTGCGCCAGCGTGGTCCAGGTCTTCTGGCC
>RCUH01000468.1_pt1 | contig 41449 bp, 28 predicted proteins | sample 2166191 | NCBI WGS metagenome assembly RCUH01 (sample SAMN09932848, study PRJNA488358) | compost metagenome | feature: garden; material: soil; isolation source: compost soil in an enriched community after 214 h of incubation | place: Germany: Experimental Botanical Garden Goettingen | collected... | reverse complement strand
ATATATAGGGAACATCAGGGATACGGCCCTCCTCTTTAAGCTCCCACAGCAAATACATAATAGATTGTGCCCTTTCCACGGCAAATCCTGGAATAATTACTGTACCTCCTTTTTGAATCGTATTATTAATATACATTTCCAATTCCAATTTTACATCGGTATTGGGGTGCAATCGGTTACCATAAGTACTTTCCAGGAATATATAGTCTCCTGATTCAGGTTTGGTAGGAGGGAACATTAGCAGGTCATTATCCCGACCTATATCGCCTGAAAACACCAAAGTTTTTCCTTCAAGTGTAAGTGCAATGCTACAGGCGCCAATTATGTGTCCTGCGTTTGTATACACAGCTGAAATGCCATCATCGATCACTACTCTTTCAGAAGGTTCTATAACCCTGAAGTAAGGTGTCACAGCCTTGGCCTGTTCAAGGGTATACAACGGCTCAGCTACCTCATGTTTTGAATAGCGCTGCTTGTTGGCCTTATCAGCTTCCTCTTCCTGTATCTTGGCACTATCGGCAAGGATCAGCTTGGTAATTGCTTTGGTGGGGCCAGTACAAAATATTTTCCCTTTAAACCCTTGTGCAACCAGCCTGGGTAGCCATCCACAATGATCCAGGTGTCCATGGGTCAGTAGCACATAATCAATAGTATCAGCAGGGATGGGCAGGGGATCCCAGTTGAGATCCCGCAGTGCCTTCAGTCCCTGGAAAAGCCCACAATCAATTAGTATTCTTTTGTCTTCGCTTTCTACAAGTGTTTTGGATCCGGTTACTGTTCCGGCACCACCGATGAACTTAATTTTCATGATAATAAATAATTACAAAGTTGTGAAGCTTCTTTCAATACATTCCTTATACGGTTTTCGCTTAATCCTATTTTGGAAAGGCTTTCTGAATCATTAATTAGATCACTCACCAATATTTGGTTTAGTATCATTAGCCTTTCCTTTTCTACCATCGTTAAAGTTGTCAGACAAGTAAGGGGGTATAGGTTGTTATTGTCAATTTTATTTTTAATAGCATTGTCTTTCGGATAGTCCCAACTTAAAAGTCTAATCCCGCAACAGGTTGCAAATGCTTCGGCATCGGAAGTAAAGCGGTTATTGGTAACTATAATGCAGGAATTTATTTTTTCATAAGTAGAAAAAATTGTATAAAGCCCTTCTTTAAGGTCATTAAAACGTGAGAGGATATACATAGGTACCTTTACATCAGATACAGCTTCCCTACTATTGTGAAACTTGCATTCTATCATGGTGATTAGGTTATCCCTTTTAAGAGCTATATCTACTTCGTGTGATATGCATTTCCCTTGCAGTGTTAAGTTGGTTTTGGTTTCAAATCCTTCAGATGCAAACAGTCGTGCTATAAATTTTTCGAAAAAAAAACCTGCAGGCCCCAACATTTGAAGTGCAGCACGAAGGTTATAACGGGCAGCATGGGCATTGCCTCCTTTTTTTAGTAAGGCGAAAGCCTGTTTGTATATTTGCTTCGTAGTTATGCCGTCAAAGAGCTGGCTTTCTATTTGCTGCATGACTTCGCGTACGAGATCAGGAGCAGCACCGGATTTCAAAAGCGACCGCTGTAATTTGTCTTTACTGAAATTGACGATATGGCCTGAATGCTTGATAACTTTCACTTTAAGATATTTTTAATGTTATTTAATTTAAATCTTTATGCACATATCTGTGATTGGGTATTTCAGTGATATATTTTCTACGAAATACGATAGCTAATGAAAGTAAGGCAGCCGGTGCGGTTACAGCCCATGGCAGGACCAGCACCAATAAGTTGCTCGAATAATCAGGGTATATACACATGAACATAATTAGGGGTGTAGTACAGCTATGAATGAGTAAAAGTATACGGGTTATATGTTGGAAACCAATTTTATGAAGTGCCAAATGTGAAAAAAAGGTTGAAATACCCATGCAGATATAAGCAATAGCATCTATAAACCGGAATATTGGCCGGGTGTATTGTTTTAGGAATGGAATATTTTGTATTTCTCCCTGCACCTTTGCAGGGATTATAACAGTGAATTCCACAATACAACTAGTTGTTATAAATACAACGTACAGCAATGCAAAGAGCAAGGCTGCATGGCTCCATATTTTTTTATTTGTCGGAACGCTGTAGAGAAGCGCTAATATCTCCAATAAGAAAGCGAGAGCCATCAGTGTTGATATACTATAAATGAGTTGCTCCTGATATGGGTAGTTAACACTACCGGTGATCTGCATAGATCGTATTATGATATATGCCATTATTGTTGTAAAAGCGACCAGACCGCAAATATATCCTGTTTTATAAATTGCTGCATCGTTCATAGCACCTATTTTAAAGTCATATATGAACAGCCCCAACTTTAATGGATTGGGGCTGGTAATTTAAACACTTAGTGTACTGCGATCTGTTTTGAGGGTATTGCAGGACTGATTTCCTTTTTAGGAAGAGTGAGCTGCAGAATTCCATTTTTATATTTTGCATTAATCTTGTCTACCGCCAGATTTTCAGGGAGCGTAAAGGATCTGGTAAAGGAACTGAAGGAAAACTCCCTTTTTTTAAAATTTTTACCATCCTCCTTGGTCTCTTCTTCTTTTTCAGCACTGATGCTCAGTATGCCATTATTTATTTCGACATTGAAATCTTCTCGTTCAAGTCCGGGTGCAGCAAGTTCAATCACATAGTGTTCTGAGTTTTCAATAATATTAGCGTCAGGCACTAAAGAACCATTATGGATAATTGGCGCAAAAAAAGGGGACATTCCTAAAAATCGGTCGCTTAAAAAATCGTCAAAGACAGAAGCCAACTGCTTCTCTCTCTTTTTTGTGGTTGTGAGTTTCATAGTATAATAATTTTATAATTAAGCCTATAGAATTGATTAATTCAAAATTATACTTTAGGATAAAGATAAAGCATGATATAAATCATTTTACTAGATGATTTACATCACAAAAACTAGTTCTTCAACTTGTTGAGCTTTTCAAGGTTAAGAATACGTAATGTTCCAGCATTTTTATCGATTAGACCTTCTTCTTTAAAGTCGCTCAATGTTCGGCTGATGGTTTCTGGTGAGGTTCCGGAAAGAGCAGCAAGATCGTCACGGCTTATCTTAACGGTCAATCCATCGGCACTATGCTGGGTTACCAGTAAAATAATTGCTTCTGCAATCCTTTTTCGAACTGACATATAGGCAATCTGCAGTAACCGAAGTTCTTTTTCCCGGATGTTGCTGGCCAGTATTTTAATGAATTTGGCACCTACGTCTGGATAAAGGAAAAGAAGCTTATCCAATTGTTCGACCGATAGAAAGCTAAGAGTCGTTTCTTCCATTGCAATAGCAGTATCGTTATAGGTGTCGTTGGAAAGAATGATATTAATATCCAGATAGTCACCCTCTTTGTACATACCTGTAATCAGTTCGCGACCGTCTTCAGTAAGCTTTATGGTCTTAACTTTTCCGGTGATAATATAATAAATACCTATTACACGGTCTCCTTCATAATGTATGTGCTGATTTTTCTTGTATTTTCTGCCGCTACGTTCCAGCATGATATCTTTTAGTTCGGTCAGGCCATCTTTTTTTGAAATAATTGTATCCAGTTTCTCTATAGTCTGCCCATAAAATAGCTGCTGTACTTCTTTTTTGCGAAGCCGGCTTTCGATAGCATGAAGCAGCTCATGGTCATCAAAGGGTTTGGTCAGGTAATCATCTGCGCCGAGTTCCATACCTTTCCTAAGATCAGAACGTTCGGCTTTGGCTGTCAAGAAGATAAAAGGTATCATATTTGTATCCTTATTTTTGCTAACCACTTCCAGTACGCCGTAGCCATCCAGCTCGGGCATCATGACATCGCAGAGTATAATATCAGGAATTTTTTCTATGGCCAGTTGCGCCCCTTGATTTCCATTAATGGCAGCCATAACCTCATATCCCGAAAGTTGCAGGATTTCAATAACATTTTCTCTAATGTCGTCATTATCTTCAATGATGAGTACTTTAATCATATCTTGGGATTTCAATAGTAAATACAGTTCCTTTATTAATAGTGCTTTGGCATTGGATAGTCCCCTGCATTAAAGTTACGTAACTGGATACAATATTCAGGCCCAGTCCTGTACCAGGAATATTTCCGGTATTATTGGCGCGGAAGAAAGCTTCGAAAAGGTGTTGTTGCTCTTCATGTGGTATGCCAATACCGTTGTCTTTTACTGCGATTGTAATGCAGTTTGGTTCTACATTGGTTATTAACTCGATGGTGGTTTCCTCGCCTGAATATTTTATAGCATTTGTAAGTAGATTAATTATACAGTTTTTGAGTAAATTTTTATCCAGAACAACCTCGGTATCTTTACTGTTGTGTATGCAACTTATTTTTTGCTTCTTTTTGGTCAGTAGTTTAACTTCGGAAACAATCTCACGGGTAAAACATCCCAAATCAAATGTCTGGGCAGATACTATAGTTCTTCCTGACTCAACTTTTTCAAGATGCAGGAAATCATCAAGGATTATGGTGAGATTTGTAATTGCGCTTTTTATTTTTCGTAAGTGGGTATTAACCTTACTATTATCCATACCTTCGGTATAGCGCTGTAATAATGAGGCCGAAAGTTGTATTGTACTTAGTGGTGTCCTGAGTTCATGAGAAGCCATTGATAGAAGCCTGCTTTTAAGTTTACTTAATTCCTTTTCTTTTTCCAGGGATTCACTTACATCTTCTTTAGCCTGTGTGAGTGCATCAATGGTATCATTAAGAGTGAGGGTACGGTCTTTAACGAGTTCTTCAAGATGCTGGGTATATTGCATTAACCTGTTTTCAGCTTCTTTCTGGTGGCTAAGGTCATGGATAAAACCGGCGAAAATCCTTTTATCTTCAAATACTACTTCACTTACCCCGAGCCTAAAAGGAAAGATATTACCATCTTTCTTTCTTCCTAGCACATCTCTATTATGGCCGATAATATGGGGAATTCCTGAGGATTTATAGTTGTCTATATAACTATTATGTTTTTCCCTGTCAGGGGAGGGCATCAGCATATTGATATTTTTACCGACAACTTCATGTGGCTCGTACAAAAACAACTGGCATGCTGAAGGGTTTATCGATTCCACAAGTCCCCCTTCGTTAATCGTAATGATTCCGTCAATAGCATTTTCAATTATTGCATTTAATAGTGCTTGATTTCTCATTTATGATTCCAATTGTACTAACAAATGTCGTAAATGTTTTTGATAATTAGGTGGTTATAGTTCGAATTTAGCGTAAATGTTTTTAAACAGACCTTCTTAATAAAAGTACATAATAAGTGTTTTAAATCATCTTTTTGGCTGATAAAAGTCATTTTTTATGGTATTTGTATGATTCAATTTTGTCTAACGCATTTTAATCTCTTGATTAATAATTGCTATTGAGAATTATCAACATAAAATTTACTGAGATGAAAAAAAGTAATGAGAAATTACAGAAAGACGTTCAGGAGGCCATCAAGTGGGAACCACTTCTTCACGCTGCTGAAATAGGTGTTATTATTCATAATGGTATAGTAACACTTACAGGTACAGTGGACAGTTATGCAAAAAAGAGACAAGCTGAAGATGCCGCTAAAAATGTTATTGGAGTATTGGCTTTGGTTGACGATTTGGAAGTGAAATTGGATTCCTCATCAATTAAGAATGATACCGATGTTGCTACCGAAGTGGTTAAGGCCTTGAGAGACACTTGGTCGGTACCGGATAATAAAATCAAGGTTACGGTAGATGAAGGATGGGTTACTCTTGAAGGTACATTGCACTGGAATTATCAAAGAGAGGCCGCTAAAAATGCTGTCCGTTATCTTAGTGGTGTAAGGGGTGTTATCAATAAGATGAAAATTGAGGCTGAGATCAAAGATGAGCTTGAACAAGAAAAAGTTAAGCAAGCACTTCGCCGTAATTGGGCCATTGATGCTGATAAGATACATGTAAAAGCGCATGATAAAACCATTATTCTTAGTGGTATAGTAAGTTCATTATTTCAAAAGGAAGAAGCGGAAAAAATTGCATGGAATACGCCGGGAGTTTGGTTTGTGGATAATCAGCTTATTGTAGAGCATGATTTTGTAAATATTTAATTTGAATTAAAATATCCATGTAAAATTATTAATCTTTAACTAATAAGGAAATGAAATATAATGAGACCTTACAAAAGGAAGTTCAGGAGACCCTCAAATTTGAGCCTATGCTGCATGTTGCTGAAATCGGCGTTACTGTAAAGGATGGAATTGTAACCCTCACAGGAACCGTTGATAATTACATTAAAAAAATGCACGCTCTGGAAGCTGCTAAAAAAGTTAGAGGTGTATTGGCTGTAGCGGATGATCTTGAGGTAATAATCGATAAATCCTCTATTGTTTCAGATGAAATGATAGCAGCAAATGCAGTAAGGATGATTCGGGAAAGCCTTATTATCCCAGAAGAAGCAGTTAAAGTAACCATTGCAGATGGACGCATTACTTTAGAAGGAATCGTAACGTGGGACTTCCAAAGGGAAATGGCGGTTCATTTGGTCAAAGATCTAATGGGAGTTCGTGGTGTGAACAATAAAATAAAACTGAAAAAGGAATTTTATACCAAAGTCAATAAGGAGAAAATAGTACATGCTTTTCAAAGGCATTGGTCATTAGATACGGATGATATCAGTATTAAAGTCAAAGGAGGCACTGTTGAATTATCAGGATCTGTATGTTCTTTGTACCAAAAAGAGGAAGCAGAACGAATAGCCTTTAAAACACCAGGAGTTCAAAAGGTAATTAATAATCTTACTATCGAACCGGGATTACCTTATTTATGCTAGCATGTACCTCACTGTGATGAAAATAAATGCTATGATAACAGCTGTTTTATAAACAAGTGTTATTATGTAAAAATATATTATTGCTGTATCAAGACGGAACTAAGCTCCTTAAGATAATTTATTACTTCCTATAAATGCGTTGACATGATTACAGATTAGATAAAAGCTAACAGTCGTTTATAAATCCAGCGAATTTATTTAGTGGCATTGCGTTTTATGAGACAGATTCCTCCTAGCGATATTCTTTTACGATAAAATACATAAGTCGACTTTTTTACTCAACCATTTTTAAGATTGAAATAATCTAATACATTTTATGATGAAAAAAAAAGCAATTCCCTCTATAGCTTATATCAGCGGTATGCCTTGTGTGACGATTTCGATGAATACTCCGTTACATAGTAATAATTATAGCGAGTTAGAACAGGAACTCAAACGACTTGTACAAAAAGCCCTAGCATTGGTCTTAGAAAAATATGGGAATTTATCTTTAACTACAATGCGAGAGAAAATTGATAAAACAGCCCAGCAAATTGATTTTTCCAAACCTTTAAAAAGTGTTACACTTTTTGTGTCTGAAAATGTTCAGCAAGTCCTACCTTCTTTATGGGAAGTACCACAAAATAGGGTATGGGTCGCTGATTATTTTGACATACGCCCCTTAATAAGTGTTTGTAATACTTCGGAAGAATATTTCATAATACGACTTGATCATAAACATGTACGGCTCTATCATGCTTTCAATAACACTATAGTGGAAGAAATAAAGGATGTGATTTATCCTATGGTCATACCTCTTGCCGTTATTCAAGCTTTAAAGTCGAATAAGATGGAGAATAAAATATCAGTTGCTTTTTTCGATGATATGGACAGGCAATTAATCAGACGTTATAATTTGGCTGATATGCGTTACGTTATTGCTGGTTCTCCCATTAGCTATAATCGGTTTATACAGCATGTTCGTTTCCGATTCATTTATGCAGGTTTTATTCCGGCTAGTACTGAAATGGCTTTGGAAAAGCTTGCAATTAAATCTTGGGAAATACTTCTAAAGCAGCAAAAAAAAGAAATCCGTCAGAAGGTAGCTTTAATTAGGAGCCTGATTTCAAATGGTAACATTCTGACCCGATATTCTGAAATATTGGATGCCGCAAGGCAGGGAAAAGGCGAGCTATTATTAATTAATGAGGATGTTGCGATTAAAGAGGAACAGGGAGATGTTTCCTGTGAAATAGTGTGGGATGTCATAAAACACAGAGGCAAAGTTATTTTTACAGGTAGAGAAGAAATGGATGGAATAGCACCTATGGCTTTAAAACTAAAACAATAATAACAAATAAATAATGAAGGATCGGAAACACCAAGATGGACAATCGGAAATCCAATTTTTAGAAGGTCCGCAATCACGACTTGAAGAGCTAAAATTTACTTTAAAGATTCTGTGGGAGTTGTTACGCTGTTTTAGGAAGTTACATTTTTTAGGACCGTGCATTACTTTTTTCGGATCTGCCCGATTTAATGAAGGACATCCCAATTATGAATTTACAAAGAAGGCCGCGGGTGAATTTGCCAAACTTGGTTTTACAATAATGACGGGTGGAGGACCTGGTCTTATGGAAGCAGCTAATCGTGGAGCGTATGAAGTTGGTGGGAGGTCTGTAGGGTGTAATGTCCGCTTACCGATTGTCCAGCATCCTAATAATTATTTGGATCGCTGGGTAGAGGTAAAACATTTTTTTATCCGAAAGATACTGCTGGTAAAATACTCTTTTGCCTTTGTGGTTATGCCTGGCGGTTTTGGAACGTTGGACGAATACTTTGAAGCTCTGACTCTGATTCAGACCGGTATGATCAGGGATTTTCCAATCGTCATTTTTAATGCACAATACCATAGCAAACTCCTGGCCCATATTCAGTGGATGAAACAGGAGGGTACTATTAGTGAGAGTGACCTGAATCTATTTTTGGTTACCGATGATATCGAAGAGGCCAGGCTCTTTATACTGGAGCATAGTATCAGACGTTATGGGTTGAAGCCTGGATCAGGTCGTAAACCTTTGCGATGGCTTTTAGAATATCATCTTGAAACATATAAAAAAACCGATAATCTTTAGGTTTTTTTATTCTGTATTTTATGAGATAAGGCATCGTTTATATTCTTAATCCCTCTTATTAGTGCATCGGGATTAAAGGCTATGGTATCTATTCCAGCCTTTACAAGGAATTTGGTAAACGAAGGAGAATCACTGGGTGCCTGACCACAAAGTCCAATCTTTTTATGTGTTTTATTGGCCGCTTGTATCATCTGCAGTATCATTTGCTCAACGGCCTGATTTTCTTCGTCAAAAAGTCCGGCAATCAGAGAGGAATCACGGTCAACCCCTAAGGTAAGTTGAGTAAGGTCATTGGATCCAATGGAGAAGCCGTCAAATATCTTAGAGAATTCAGGAGCCAGAATTACGTTCGAAGGTATTTCACACATCATATATATCTCAAGTCCATTTTGGTTTTGTACTAAGCCATATTCAGCCATTAGGGCGATAACTTTTTCTCCTTCTTGGGGAGTTCTGCAAAATGGTATCATCAGTTTTACGTTAGTCATGCCCATTTCATCGCGCACCATTTTCATCGCTTCACATTCCAATTGGAAACCTTCCCGGTACTGCTTGTGATAATAGCGTGAAGCTCCCCTAAAGCCGAGCATAGGATTATCTTCTGTCGGTTCAAAATACGTTCCTCCAAGTAATCCAGCATATTCGTTGCTTTTAAAATCGCTCATTCGTACTATAACTTCTTTAGGATAGAAGGCTGCTGCTATGGTGGCAACCCCTTGGGAGAGTGTATCGATAAGATATTCTTTTTTATTACTGTAGGCGTGTGTAATGGTATCGATAGCTGACCGTTGCCCAAGATCTGTAACTTTCTCAGGATAAACAAGAGCCATGGGATGAATCTTTACGGAATTGGTAAATATAAATTCAAGCCGTAAAAGCCCTATACCGTCATTGGGATAGAAAGAAAGTTCGAATGCCCTATCGGGCTCGGCAATTATCAGTTGTGCTCTTGGCCTTTGCGGCAGCTGTAAACCTTCCGTTGATAGTGTATTTTTGACGTATTTTAGTTTTCCAGCGTAAATAATCCCTGTTTTCCCCTCTGCACAGCTAATGGTAATTATATCTCCGTTTTTGATTACGGCTGTCGCATTGCCGGTACCAACCACCGCCACAGTACCTAGTTCGCGAGCGACAATAGAAGCATGACTTGTCCTCCCACCTTTATTGGTCACAATTCCGCTTACCTTTTTAAGGATTGGATCCCAGTCGGGGCTTGTAGTATCAGTAATTAGTATATCCCCGGCTTTAAGTTCACCCGATTCAGCAGGTGAAGAAAGTAGTTTTGCGCAGCCAGATATAATAGCACTTCCTATGGCTTCCCCTTTGGTAAGTATTGTACCTTTTTTTTCTAGAGTATAGGAGGTCAGTTGTGGAGAATGTATTTGAGAATGTACAGTTTCGGGACGAGCCTGAATGATGTAAAGCATCTTATCATGTCCGTCTTTTGCCCATTCGAAATCCATCGGTTTGCCATAGTGGTCTTCAATAATCAAGGACCAGCGGGCAAGCTGTTCAATTTCTGCATTATTCAGTATAAATATATTTTTCAATTCACGTGGTGTGACTATAGTACGTGTGGAATTTGTACCGGCAGGATTATCATCATAGACCATCATTTTAGTCTTGGACCCTAATGTTTTCTGAAGTATAGCTTTTTTATTATTGTGGAGCGAAGGTTTGAATACCAAGAATTCATCCGGAGTAATACTTCCCTGAACGATAGTTTCACCCAAACCCCAGATTCCTGCCAAATGAACAACATTTCGAAAACCCGATTCGGGTTCGAGAGTAAACCCAATACCAGAGCAACCAATATCAGAACGAACCATCTGCTGTATTCCAACAGACAAATATACCTTATGATGTTCATAGCCTTTATCCTGTCTATATTTAATAGCCCTATCGGTATATAATGATGCAAAACAGCATTTTATAGCGAACATTAGAGGCACAGTACCCTTAATATTGAGATAGGAGTCATGCTGCCCGGCAAAGCTGGCATCAGCTAAATCTTCGGCTGTAGCACTACTTCGGACCGCTACAGCAAGTTCCTCGGTACCACACAGTTGTTTATAGGATAATATTATGGCGGATTCGAGTTCTCTTGGGAATTTTCCATCCATTAGCATTTTTCTGGCTTTCGAACCTATTGTACTTAAATTATTAAAATCTTTTGTATCCAGTTCGTCCATCGTTTTTTGCAGTGCCATGGTTAATTTATTGTATTCCAAAAAAAAGCTAAATGCAGCCACAGTTATGGCATACCCATTGGGTATCCTTAGCCCTTTTTTTACCAAATTACGGTACATTTCACCTAAGGAGGCATTTTTACCTCCTACTGCAGCGATATCTCGGATACCTATTTCGCTAAAATTTAAAATTAGATCTTTCATTTCTTTTGTTTTAAAGTAATGAGATAAAAGTATTTCTAACTGTAGAAATGGCAAATGATTGGCATCACGACAATTCTACTTTATTAAATGATGGATATCCTTATTTTGTGATGTCCATCATTTTATAATTGCTTTCCATTAATGATTTTTACTATACTATTTCATAGTGCAAAAGAAGTGGAATAATTTTTTGCATTCCATCGGTTATAGTCCACTAAGAGCTAATATTGAGAATTATGAAAACACAGAAAACACAGCAACAAAATGTAACAACTTTTGAAACTTACAGAAAAACGGATACTGCCGGTAATGAATATTGGAGTGCAAGGGAGCTCGCCAAACTATTGGGTTATGAAGAGTATAGGAGTTTTCTTCCCGTACTTAAAAAAGCCAAAGAATCCTGTCGTAATAGTAACCAAAAAGAAGAAAATCACTTTGAAGATGTCTTGGAGATAAAAGCACTTGACAGTGCGACCAAGCGGAAATTCCATGATGTAAAGCTTTCACGATACGGCTGCTATCTTAGCATAGAGAATGCTGATCCATCGCACCAATCGGTTGCTTTAGCCCAAACCTATTTTGTTGTTCAGTCGCGTATTACGGAATTAAATAATACGAAGCATTATAACACGTTAAAGACTACCGCTAAAAAAAGGCAATTGCTTAGGGAGAAGTTGGCTAAGTATAACCTTCAGCTTGCTGCTGCAGCCCGAAAAGCTGGTATTATAAAGCCTGCTGATTATGCAATTTTTCAAAATCATGGATATATGGGGCTTTATGGAGGTATGGATGCCCAAGATATCCGTGAAAAAAAACATCTTGGAGCTAATGAAAGTATCCTTGATCATATGGAAACCACTGAACTTTCGGCTAACCTTTCTAGGGCGGCTCAGACTCAGCAAAAGCTTACAAGAGATAAAGTACATGATATCGAAGAGGCAAACAGTATACATTTTGCTGTAGGGTTGAAGATCCGAAACGCTATGCAAGAAATAGGGAATTTGTTGCCGGAAGACCTACCTTCAGCGCCAACCCTCAAGAATGAAGCGAAGAAGAAAGTAGTATCGAAGAATAAAAATAGTAAGGAAACAGGATAAGTATTAATCGATATTGTTTCTTAAATACATGTAAGAGATTAATAGTATAATTACATCGTTTAAAATAGTTAGACTGGTTGCAGTAGACAAAAATTAGAGGGTTCCATATGATTCTAATGCTGCACGATGTACTATTTCACGCTGATAAAAAACGTGTACCCCTTTTATAAGTGGTTCTAAGATTTTTTTTCAAGAGATAATACTGTGTTATAACTACGATGCCACAATTGGAGCCAGACCATCCCGTAATGTTTTTCTACCACTACTTTATTATTACATCACTGTATTATGCTCATTTGAAACTGCGCTTTTCGATATAGGATAGTAATTGACATTACCTAAATACTTTTAATGGATATGGATTAAACTGATTAGTGTAAGTTGTACAAGCTCAATTTTATACTTTAAATAGCTTTCGGTCATCAAATGCCTTGTATTGTATATGATCGGAGATATCAATATTCGATTTCTTAATAAACCTGTCTTGCAGGTTCTATGCAGATTACACAGAACGCAGTAATATGATTATTGGCATAAGCTGAGATTTGAATTGTATTTATACCAATATGTTTTCCGAAGGGAGCGAAGCGGCAAAGCAATCCAAATTATGTACAGTGGCTGTAGCAATATTTTCAAGTGCATTGGTCGTTAAAAATGCCTGGTGTCCGGTAACTATTACATTGCCAAAAGCCATGAGCTTTGCTAATATTTTATCATGAAGTGGCTCTTTAGAATGGTCTTCGAAAAAAAGTCCTTTTTCATGTTCATAAACATCAATACCTGCATAGCCTATTCTACCTGACTCCAATGCGGCAATTACATCCAAAGTATTAACCAGACGGCCCCTTCCTGTATTAATAAGCATTACGCCTTCTTTCATCAGCTTAATTGTATCGTTTCGTATCAGGTATGTGGATTGGGGGGTAAGTGGCACATGAAGTGTTATGATATCGGATTTTGCGAGTAAGTTTTCAAGGGATACATAATTGATACCTGTTTTTTGCTTAAGTGATTCATCTTCATTAAGGTCATAAGCCAGGATACAGCACCCAAAACCGTGGAGTATACTTGCCACCTGGCTACCTATTTTTCCGGTTCCGATGATGCCCACGGTTTGTGTTTTCATATCAAAACCAACCAGACTGTCTAGTGAAAAGTTAAATTGGCGAGATTGAACATAGGCATGCATAAGCTTACGGTTGAGTGCCAACATTAATGCTATTGTATGTTCTGCAATAGCCGAGGGGGAGTAGGCTGTTACCCGGGCAACTTTTAAGCCGAGTTCTCCGGCTACCTCAAGATCAACGTTGTCATAGCCTGTAGAACGCAGTGTTATATACCGTACACCAAAGGCTACGAGTTTTTGAAGCGTAAGAGCATCGGCATGGTCTGTCACGAATAGACATACAGCCAGACATCCTTTAGCAAGAAGGGCTGTATCGTGATTAAGAGAGTCTTTTATAAATACCCATTCATGGCTTTTAGAAGCCTTAAGAAGATAGGGTTGCTCAAATTTATGAGTGCTGAACACGGCTGTTTTCATAGTGTTTTTTTTTAGGTAAATATAAATACGGATGGTCGTACCATCTTTTAGACTTTATGACTTAGAAGCTCGATGAGCAGTTCTTCAAGATTTACTGAAGTACAGCCAATAGCCAAATCTGCTGCTCCATAATAGATATATAAGATGCCACCAAAAAGAGCAGTTCCAGTGGGGAATACCACATTATTGATTTCTCCTTTTATTTCCCAGTCATGGTCAGGGATAAAAAGGGGATATGGAAGCCGTACTATTTCGTGAGCTGTATTGTCCAAATCAAGTAAAGCTGCACAGGCGCAAAAAAAAAATATAAATACATCTGAAGTGTCACCTAGAAAGACCGATAGAATCCCCGCTCCTAACAGCATTAGCATCAATAGACTTTTAAATTGCCCTATAAAAAGGAGCACATCCTTTCCCATTTTAGACTTTGCCGGCATGGATGCTCCAGTATGGCTCAATCGTAACGCTGCTTCTTTTTTTAAAGAGGTCGCTAGCAGATGCTTCCAGCTTTTCAAACCAATATTCTGTACTAAACTGCCAAAATGTATCACTATCAGATGGTACCATAGTCTTTTGCATATATTTTTGAATTTGGGAGTATTGTATTTGAAGTATATTATACTACTGAAAATTAAGTTTGTTTAACGGAAAATAAAATGACAGGAATCACAACAGAAAATGATCATAATCATTCTAGCAGGGGACTTTTTATTAGAAAATAAGGTAGCATTATCTATTGCAAAAGTTAATTTTAAAAAAGGGTTTCTTTTCACAGGGAAAGCACCTTTATTTCACAAGTCTTTTAAGCGTAAGAAAAATCGTTGGCTATCAAAATTAAATGTGATTTAAATCATTTTAAAATTGCTGTGAGTAAAGTAACTTTGATTATAAAGCCAGTAGTATGTAATCAATTTAGACAGAAGTACGCTAGCATTGAATTGAGGTTACCGTTTCATATAGCCGTAAGTTGGCACTAACATAATTGGAAATGAGCAATAAAAATATTGAGGCAGAAACGTATAGAAATAGCTATTACACAAGACATCCATTAACTAACAACTAAACAATACCATTATGTGTTTTTCTGCAACATCCAGTTTTATTGCCGGGGTTGCCTTAACGGCAACAGGCTTTTTATGTATTGCAAAGGTAAAACAACGAGAACAGTTTTTATTTGCTGCTATTCCTTTACTATTTGCTATACAACAATTCATCGAAGGGCTGCTGTGGCTTTTCATTAATGATACACCCAATTACAGCATTTTAAAGCGTAATCTTGCCATTCTTTTTCTGTTTATCGCTGAATCGGTCTGGCCGATCTGGATACCCCTATCATTAATGCTACTCGAAAAAAACAGGGAAAGACAATTTCTGTTACTTTTTTTTCTTTTTATAGGGGAAATAGTTGCTGTTTACCTTGCCTTTGGTATTGCAACTTATAATGTAGGAGTAGATGTTGTCATGCACCATATTGTTTATTTCCAACATGATAAGCCGGCATCAAATTTCCTTATCAAAGCACCTTATCTGATTGCTACTATTATCCCTTTTTTCATTTCAAGTGTAAAATATATGAAGTTAATTGGCTTATCTATAATAACGACTTATCTACTGGCTAGATTGTTTTTCTTCGACCAATTCTTTCTATCCTTATGGTGCTTTTTAGCTGCTATAGTTTCTCTATTGACTTATATAGTAATGCATACCATAAAAATGGAATATTTATGCAAGAATAATGATTCCAAAACAATTTAGTAGTTTTGAGAACTACAAAGCGCAACAATTGATGTCAGCGCCTTATCCAAGAATACAATAATCTCTAAATATTGTTAGCGCATGCGTGTAAAGGTTAGTAAGAGGGCTAAATAAAAAAAATATGGGAATAGATATCAATTCCAAATGAGTATACTAAATTATAAAATAGTATGCGGTATTTTGGTACTTTAGCAGAGACTTTTTCAAAAATTCTTTATAGCAATAAAAGTATCTTTATATATTAATGTAGAGCGATGAACATCCTAATTGTAGAAGACCAAAGCGGTATTTTTAATTTCCTGAAACAAGGTCTAGAAGAAGAGGGATATAGTGTTGATATCGCTGAGGACGGTGCCGCCGGGTTCGTTAAAGCAAAAACTGAGGATTATTCCCTTATACTCTTGGACTGGATGCTGCCAAAAATGACGGGATTAGATCTATGTATAGAAATACGAAAAACCAATAAAGTTACTCCTATAATTTTCCTAACGGCAAAAGATACACTTGAAGATACCATAAAAGGACTAAATGCAGGAGCAAACGATTACATTAAAAAACCGTTCAGTTTTGAAGAACTGCTTGCAAGGATCAATGTACAGCTACGCAGCGCAACCAACATTAAAACAGAATATGTTTTGGATACTATTGTGCTTAATACATTGACGCACCAGATCTTCAATAATGGTCAGGAAATACATCTCACTCAAAAGGAATTCCTGTTACTGGAATATCTTTTAAAAAATTGGGGAAAAATATGTACGAGAGAGGATATTATTAAAGACGTATGGAATATCCACTTTGATTATGATACTGGTATTATTGATGTATATATGAATGGAATCCGTAAAAAACTTGGATTGCGAAAAGACAATAAGCTGATAAAAACGGTTAGAGGAGTTGGGTATATAGTCAACGATATTGCTTAATTATGAAGATGAAATCATTTAAAAATAGGATATCACTATACAATCTTCTAGGAATAGCTATTCTCACCCTGATTGTCTTCATAAGCATTTATTGGACGGTCTCCTTATCGGTTAACTATGATATTAATGAAAACCTTAACAGGGAAATAAATGTACATCAGGGAGAAATTTCTGCCCGTAACGGTATTATTTCCTTTGTGCCTGAAGGTGAGTGGGAGGAACCCGAACACCAGTCGGCATTTATGAATCCTGTTTTTGTGGAAATTTATAATACAGATAAAAAACCTGTAGATAAGTCGCCAAATCTCAAGAATAGGGAATTATCTTTAACCCAACATGAAGGTAAGGGCGATTTTATCGATACCCATATTGACAGCATCCCCATCCGGCAGGTACAGACCCCTTTATTGTATAAGGGAATAACTGTAGGGTATGCCGTAATAGCGATGTCTATTGAATCGGAAACAAGAGTGTTGGATAACCTGAGATTTAACCTTCTGTTGATCTATCCTGTTTTCTTATTGGTGCTCTTTTTTGTTACCCGATTTATTGCCCAGCGTAGTATACAACCGGCATTAGGCATCATCGAAACAACCAAAAATATTACGGATAATAATTTTGATCAAAGGATTGTCCTTCCGATACATAACGATGAACTGTATGTCCTTTCTGTAACCATAAACGAACTGCTCGATCGTGTTGAAAATGCTATAACAAGAGAGAAACAGTTTACATCTGATGCTTCACACGAACTGAGAACACCGCTTGCTATTATAAAAGGTACACTGGAGGTACTGATAAGAAAACCCAGAACGACAGAAGAGTATATCGAAAAAATAAAATATTGTATTGAGGAGGTAAACCGGATCAATAACCTTGTAGACCAATTGCTTATGCTGGCTCGTTTTGAAAGTTATGACAAGACGGTAACATTTAAGAACGTTGCTTTGGACCAGATCATACAGGAGATTCTTGAACGCTATGCTGAAAGAATACAGGACAAAAAACTAAAAGTGGTTTTTACTGTAAAAAGACATTTTTATGTGATCTCTGATGCCTTAATGCTTTCAATTATTCTCGAAAATCTTTTATCGAATGCTATAAAATATTCCAAACCGTCGGGACTGATAACCATCGATCTTAGCCTTACCAATGCGCAAAGTACCCTTTGTACGATTACCGATCAAGGCATTGGAATTTCACCTAAGGAACTGGATAAAGTATATAATCAGTTTTATAGGGCTGAGGCTACGGAACATTCGGAAATTAAAGGTACCGGACTTGGTCTGGCTATAGTGAAAAAGATAACCCAGCTCTTACAATTAAAAATAGATATCGAAAGTACTAAAGATATAGGGACTAAGGTTACTTTAGAAATAAAGAACCAGTAGTGATAGCTGCTGGTTCTTTATTTTTTATCTTATTTGTATTTTATATTGATGCTTACAATATCCGAGTTCAGGTTTGTTGAGCGGCTGTAATGGCCGTATCGTATTTCAAGAACACTGAAATGTTTTATTCCAAAGACACCGTTTGGTGGTGCAAACCTAATGCCCATTCCAAAGAAACTGCTATCAAATTTAGACAGATCATAATTGCTGGTATAAAACTCTTCCGATCCGGTATGTTCTTTATAACCATTAAAGTATTTTGCTGCACTTTGGGTATAATACCTGTAAAAAGGGCTTATTGAAAAGAAAGGCGATAACTTTACAGGAACCTCAATATCCGCTGTGTGTGATGTTAGTTTCCAGTCATCGGTATAATAGCGGTAGTAAGCCCTTATGATTACATTATCTCCTAAAAAGTAACTGCCCCGTACGGCCAGCGGTATCTTAAACCTGCTGTCGGGAAGGTTTTCCTGATGCACACTGCCGTCATTAAAATATACCCTATGGAAAGGCAGGCTCAGGTAGCCCTGTTGCGATACAATATCTGCCTGGAATAGTATCTGAAAGTTCTTATTGACAACCTGAGAATAACTTAAGGTTCCGGCAAAAGTGTTTCTTCCTTCTGTACCACCATTGCCTATTGTTGGCCGTAATTCTTCAGGATTAATCAGTTTTACCTGATCCAGATAGGCTTGGAACTTGGCCGTAAATTCACCATTTCGATCCTTAGTTTTTTTAGAATAACTGATGTTTCCTCCAAAAGACTGGTAATCAAATTCAGTGGAAGAGGAGAGGCCTACACCAATAGTATTTCCTTTTCCTTCGTCTTCTCGGGTATAGCTTACCGAAGGATAAAAACGAATATCAGAAGAAGAAGCAGAGGAATTAGCGTTAAGATCAACCATATCCGAAGAAGCAGAGGAATATTGATCCACACCGACTTCAACATCCAGTGTATGTTTTTTTCCGGTTAATCCGTACTTGACAAACTTTACATCAAGGCTGTTGGAGATGTCCGTCAGCTTTTCAGTACCGATTCCACCTGTTACAGCAGAGTTATTACCATCCTGTTTGTAATAACTCGATACAAGATTAATTTCATCTAGTTTCAGTTTTTTGGCTTTGTAGGCGGTAGAATCTGTAGGGACTTCATCCTGTGCACTTAAGCGTAGTAATCCCAGCAGTGCAAAACCTGTAATAAATATGCGTTTCATTTACTTAGTTTTAGTGATATTAATTACAGCCGCAACCACCGCCGCTTTTTCCTGAATTAGCGCCGGAAGAACCTTCACGGTACGTTTGAAAACTTAGTTCTGTTTTTTCTACCTTGCGGTTACTGAGTGCCATTTCGGCATCATTGATCTTGTTTTTCTGATACTCTTTTACAGAAGTACAGGAAGTGACGGTACCGGAAATAATGATAATGGCACCGTAAATGCAGTAAATGCGTTTCATGTAAATTTTAGTTTAGGTTAATATTTTTGGAGGTATAAATTGTATTATTGTCGTCTATTATAATGCAATGCAGGTCTGGTATCTGGTCGATCAGGTAGAGACCTGCTTTTATGCCCATTACCGCTATTGGCGTTGCCATAGCATCGGCAAATTCTGCATTGGGGCTTATTACTGTTACACTTTTAATTCCCGATATGGGCAATCCTGTTTTTGGATCTATGGTATGAGAATATTTTTTACCATCGATCATTATATATTTTTCATAATTCCCGGAAGTAGCCACTGCTTTTTCAGAAATATCGATATACGAAAATATGTCCTGTGGCCTGTCCGGATTGGATATGCCGATTCGCCAGGGTTTTCCATCGGGTTGTAGGCCCCAGGCTGTAAGATCACCGCTGGCATTAATAATGCCGCTCTTTACATCTTGTTTAAGGAGCAGGGCTTTCGCTTTTTCAGCAGCGTAGCCTTTTCCAATGCCACCAAAACCGATGCGCATCCCTTTTTCTTTTAAGTATACCGTTAGTTGCTCAGGGTCAAGAATTATATTGTTATAATTGATCAGGTGGACCATTTTTAATGCGTCTTCTTTAGAAGGAAGCTTTGTCATACTTTTATCAAAATTCCAAAGGCTTTTATCAATACTTCCGTAAGTAATGTCAAAAGCACCCTGGGTTATTTTTGATATGGCAGTACTTCGCTCAATAAGCTCATATACTTCAGGATCTACCTTAACAGGGCGTATGCCTGCATTCTCATTGATTAAGCTTGTCTGGCTATCATTACTAAAAGTAGTAAGTAGTTTTTCAATTCTTTTAATTTCCTGTACAGCATTGTCTATATGGTTTTGAGCAATAGCAGTAGTAGCTGCTACCACGGTGATGGTAAAGTTATTCCCCATTAATTTTAAGGACTGAGAATAAGGTTTCATCAATTTTTAAATTATTTGTTTGTTGTACAGATCGCTTTTATTTCCTTAACCCATTTCTCTACCGGCACTTCCGGTTTTCCTTTCCATGTCTTTAAAACCTTTCCATCCGCATTCAGAAGCAGGGTATAAGGAAAAAGTCCTTCTTTGTTGTATTTTTCAGCTAATGCTTCATTTCTTTTTATGACTTCTGCCGATTGCTGGTTTTTCTTTTTTCTTGGAAAATCGGCATTGACCATAACCAGGTTGCCTTTTGCCATGTTCTGGAATGCATCACTCTCCAAATAATCTTTTCGGAGTAGAATACAGGGTCCACACCAATCAGACCCGGAGAAATTAAGCAGTATCAGTTCGTTCTTTTCTTTGGCGATCTTTTTTGCATTTTCAAAATCCGTTTCCCATTGAAAGGGAATAAGTACTAACAGCAGTAGGGCGATGAATTTCATGTTCGGAAGTTTTAATACTAAAATAACGCGAATATAGAAACAGGAGTATTGTAGAAAACTTAAGATTAGCTTAAGATTTAATGGCAGCTAAGCAGTCTGCACGCCAAAAATATAACCTACTAAGGCGGAAATACACATGGCAACGGTACCCCAAAGGCAGATGCGGAGTATTGATTTTATGGGATTAGACCCGCCCGCTTTGGCAGCCAATGATCCGGAGATGGCTAAAAACAATATAGCAAATACATATTGGAAAACAACCATGTATTTAATAGGAGCTACAATAGCCACGGCAAGAGGCAGTATCCCACCGGCTATAAATGCAATTGCAGAAGCCATTGCAGCCTGGAACGGTTTGGCCTGTGTCATCTCATTAATACCCAACTCATCATGGGCATGTGTTTTTATGGCATTGTGATGTGTTAACTGAATGGCTACCTTATGCGCCAGTTTCGGTTCAAGACCTTTTGCAATGTAAATCTCAGTTAATTCCTTTAGTTCGGCTTGGGGCATTTCCTCCAATTCTTTCTTTTCCCTTTCCAGATCGGCATGTTCAATGTCGCTTTGTGAACTTACCGACACATATTCTCCGGCAGCCATGGAAAGTGCACCTGCAACCACACCGGCTACCGCTGCTAAAACGATAGGATTTCGGGTATCACTTGCAGCAGCGATACCAATTACTAAACTTGTTGTGGAGAGGATGCCGTCATTAGCACCCAGAACAGCTGCACGCAGCCAGCCACTTCGGTTGATAAAATGCGTTTCCGGTTTTGTATTCATATTATACATTTATAGGAATAGATTTATTGTAAAGACAAAAGACTCTCGTAAAGTTAGGCTATAATCAAATTTAAATTACAGGTGTTTTATATTTAAATGTTTACATCCTTAGTTTTAATTTATACCAAGTATGAATTGGATATTGTTGTTGGGCTACGGATTAAGATAATCTATCTTTGAGCTTAGGTAATACATTATTCACAAGGACTATGCTGCATTTTAAAGATAAAAGATTGGTGAAATTCGGAAAGCATGTACATGAGTTTCGGCTTAAGCTCGGTTTGGAAATTAATGATATTGTAATGAATAGTTCCTTAAGACGTAGTGATCTCCTGGCCATTGAAGAAGGCAGTAAAAGTTTTGGATTCACAACTTTTCTAGAACTTGCTAAAGGTATGGGTGTGAGCCCGGCCGATTTATTGAATGTGGATCTTGAGGATTAATTTTCGTATGTATAACGTTTGATATTTAAATAACTATTTAAATAAACAAACGTACTTTTAGTGCAATTGAAGTTGTAGCTTTATCGAGAAAAATGAGATGGTTAAATTGGCTACCAATATGTTTAATTACTCTTTAAACTGACACAGTTTGTTTAAAGTATCTCTAATATCGTAGATTTTTATAAACAGACGCAACAGCATCATTATTTTTAGTATAGAGGAAGGGATTTTATATTGTTGGTTTACAAAAGAAAAATAAATCTAGACTAAAATGAAAAGAAAAGATTTCGGTATTTAATGCCTGAATTTCCGTTTTAAGAAATAATACCTAAAGAGAAGCTGATCATACCACAAAACAAATAATAGCAATCCTGCTGGGAAAAGCAAAACTTTAATTCCGAAATGCAAGTAAAGAACCCCTCCTATTATACCTCCAGTAAAAAAGCTGGCAATAATCATTAATTTAAGGAAAACACTTTGGTGAAGTTTCTTTCTTTCTGCAGTTTCATTATAAAAAAATAATTGAGAGAGTTCAATTCCCAGATCGGTAAAAATGCCGGTGAGGTGGGTTGTCCGTACAACGGAAAGCGATATTTTGGTTACTAGTGCATTTTGTAGACCCATAGCAAAGAGAAGTGCCAGAGAAAGTGTTGCAGGAGATGTTAATACTCTGCAAGGCCATAAATCATGAATTATCCCTACTAAGATAAGAATAATTATTTCAAAAGAAATGGGAAGAACGTATGCAAGTTGGTATTTGTATTTGGTTACAAGTTCCATTAGTATACCCGAAACGAAAGCTCCTAAGAAAAAGAAAAGTATATAAAACATATATACTGCTGCCATCTTGTAATTTTTAAGAATGATAACCTCTGAGAAAAATGCAAAATGTCCAGTAACATTTGTGGTTAATGTTCCTAAGTATAATACTCCTGCAATGTTAACAGTCCCGGCGACTCCAGAAAGGATAGATGCCAGCTTAAGATTATGCGAATAGGTACGTCCTTTGCCTGTATGTCTGAACATAGGGAACTTATTATATACAAATTTAAATAAAAACCTGATTTTTTAGATTAAATACAATAGTACTTTTACTATGGAATCAAGAATTGGTTGTTCTAGATGGTTAAGTTACAAACTTTTGAGATTAAGTAATATACTAAATTGCATCTCTTCTGAATTTAAAAAAGATATCAGTAGAGAATATCGATTTAGATTCTAAAAGATACTCTTTTTTATTGGTTGTTCCTATGTCATCTGAATTTCCATTGACTTGTATAGCAAAAGACCTAACCGATATTGAAAATTTAGGATACTACAACATGTCCTTGAGCCGAGGTAGCGCTAGAAATTAAAGAACCTTATTTACCTGTTGTAATACAGTTGTTTAGGTGTGATTCTGGTGCGAATTCGGTGCACTTTTTACGCAGGTGCAAAATTGCACCGAATTTGCCCCGAAAACTTTGAGTACTTTTGAAAATTTTGCTTGTTGCAGGCTTTAAAGGCTTTTCGAGACATTTTGTGTGTTTTTTGACAACTTTAAAAAGTGTGCCTTAAACCGTCTTCGTGGAGTCGCCGGGAATCGAACCTAATTCGAAATGCCCTTATAATCCTATGTTTTACAGATGCAACTATTGGTTGCATCTGATTTGCACCTAATCTGAAAGAGATATCTAAATGATTACTTCATAAGTCTTTACAGGTACAAATATAAGAATTCTGTAGATTTTAAAATTATTCTATCCGCATTTTGTTATTAATGTAGTGTTTATCGTCCACCATTATTCGATAAAGATTATTCATAACAGCAATTTTGTAATGATAAATGGTGTAAGTAAAAAGATTTTTGAATTGCTTATTAATAGGTTTTAAACTTCATATTTGGAATTTTCGATCTATTAGTTTAATTCGGAAATAAAAAAACATTGAATATGCTTATGATCTCTGAAATTTAAAAATATATAAGAATAAACCTCTTAAATATTTTTAACATAATTGTATTTTTAATAGCAAAAGCATTGTATATTTGGTCTTTTAAATAAATATTTACGTAATAAAATTATGTTAAAAGATAAAAAAAATATACTGTTATTTATAATATACCCGATTCTTTTTTTTGGAATTATTATCTACAATGCATTATCAAAAAATTGTAGTGAAATTGTTTTTGTAGACAATATACAGGTGTTTGAAAGATTTCAAATGTCAATAGATATGAAAAAAATAGGAGAGAATGAACTAAATCTGAGAAAGAAAACTGTTGATAGTCTATATAAATTATTAAATAATCCTGCATATACTCAAGTGAAAGATAATATAATGAAAGAATTTATTTTCGAAAAAGAAAATCTGGAAAATTTTACAGGAAAGTTTGCGGAAGAAGAATCTTTAAAAATATGGACAAGAATTAATGCTTATACTAAAGAATTTTCTAATGAAAAGGGATATAAAATTGTATTAGGTAAGCAGGCTAATGAAAATATATTATATGGAAGTGTTGAAAAAGATATAAGTAATGAACTTATAGAATATATGAATAATAAGTATGAGGGAAATAAGTAGTGTTTTGTGTTGTATCGTTTTTTTATTACTTGTAGGTTGTAAAGAAAAGGACGAAAAAGTTATTGATGATTCTGAGATAAGATATCGGTATTTTAATCTTGAAAAATCTGGTTGGAAATCGAAAGAATATACACATAATATAGATGATATTGGCTTTACAGCAACAGAGGTTCCTATCTCATATTACATTTTAAAAAACGAAGGTAATGAAGATCTTTTTAAAGTAGATTCTATTGAACAAGTAAATAAACTGGAAAGAGTACTCGAGTTTAATTTTACTCAAATGTTTGAAAAAGATTTACTCGAAGAACAATTTACAGGCTTAACATATGAAGAGGGAGTTAAGTATATGTCTTTTGAAATTACCAATGATTTTTTTGTTGTTACGTCAAAAAATGACACTATTAAATGCTCGGGTGTAACCTTTGAAAGAAATTTTAAAGTAGCTCCATTTCAAAAAATACTTCTTTTTTTTACGGGTATTGAACCAGACGATAAAATCCAGCTTATATATAATGATCGCCTTTTTAAGAAAGGTATTATGAAGTTTAAATTCCAAGAAAAAACAACCAGACTTTTATTATGATCAAAAAAATCAGAACTAGTAAAGCTTCCAAAATAATAGCCTGTTATTTGGCATTAATGATTGTGGTAGAAATGCTGGCACCAATGGGTGCATACGCACTTACCGGTGGCCCTACACAACCAGAATTCAATTCATTTACTCCTATAGGAACATCAGATATGGTAGATCTCTCCAGTGGGGATTTTAATTATAATATCCCTTTGATGGATGTTGGGGGATATCCTATTAATTTGGCTTACAATTCTAATGTTTCTATGGACCAAGAATCTTCATGGGTTGGATTGGGATGGGACTTAAATGTAGGGCAGATTGCAAGACAATTAAGAGGTATACCGGATGATTTTTCAGGTGACGAAATGGTTTATGAAAACCATATGAAAGACAATATTACGGTAGGCGCAAATTTTAATTTATTTGGTACTGCTTTTGGTCTTAAGGAAACAAAAAAAGAGACAGGAGAGGGGACAGCACCGGGGAATGAAAATCCAGGATTAAATTTTAATGCTGGCTTTGGAGTTACTTATAATAATTATAATGGATTGGGTTTTACACTTTCAGGTGGAATGTCATATCAAATTTCGGATAATCTTGGAGTGGGAATGAATCTAAATTCTAAAGAAGGATTAAGTGTTTCGCCTAGTGTTTCCTTATCTGAAAAAATAAATTCGACTGGGAGTGAAGCTACACTTTTGACAGGAAGTATAGGTACTACTTGGAATAGTAGGAGAGGAATAGAAGGTATGACAATGTCTACATCTAGAAGAAGAGATAACGCATGGCAGATAAAAAATAACCAGGTTGTAGCCAAAGACTTTTCAGAAAGTAATAACCATGGATCTATCTCCTTTATAGATGCAACTTTTACGCCTCAAAAACGAGTAGGTATGTCATCTTCCAGCTATACATTCAATATGAATGTTGAGGGAGAATTTTGGGGAATTGAGCCGGGTCTTAAATTTACAGGTTACAGAACGAAACAGGGAATAATGGATTCTGAGAAGTACAAAACAGAAAAGGCATTCGGTTTTGAAAATTCTTCTGAAGCTACAGATAAGGATATTCTTGACTTTAATAGAGAAAAAGACAGGACGTTTTCGACCTATAGTACTACGATCCCTGTAGTAAACAATACGTATGATATTTATAGTATTCAAGGACAGGGGGTTTCGGGGATGTTCAGGCCTTATAAAGGGCAGGTTGGATATGTATATGATAATTACGTAGAAGATATATCAAACGGCGGTAGTTTAGGCGTTGAGCTTGGAGCTGGAGGAGGTGCTCACTGGGGTGTAGATGCCAGCGTTACTACTACTAAAAGCAGTACGAGAGCATGGAGGAGTTATAATCCCGCAATTGGCAGATTTGAGGAAAAAAAACAAGGTAACAGACCTGACTATGAAAAAGTATTTTTTAAAAATATTGGAGGGTTTCATGTCGACAGTGAATATAGTTTACTTAAAGATAATCTAGGAGATTATGATCCCGTTAAAATAGGTACAACAGGCGGTAAACTTAGCAGGACAACCACAACATCATTTTTGAAAAAAAATGAGAGTACAATTAATATTAATGGCCCATTAAAAAGAGAAAAAAGATTAGCTAGAAATCAGGCCATACAAAAATTAACAAGAGCAGAAGCTGAGAACTACGGGTATAATACACAGTTTAGCCCCTATGCTAAAAAAGGTAAGTACGATCATCATACGGCAGAAATAAGAGTAATTAAAGATGGCGGTGAGCGCTATGTATACGGAAGAGCCGCATATAATGTTACTAAAAAAGAGGCAACTTTTAATGTAGGGTCAAGATTTGGAGATTGTAGTACAGGTTTGGTGTCATATAATCCAGGTGCTACGAATACTGCTAATAATACTGAAGGACAGGATGAATACTTTAATCGTATTACTACTCCGGCTTATGCACACAGTTATTTACTTACGAGTGTACTGTCTTCTGATTATTCTGATTTAACTAATGATGGACCTACTGACGATGATTTAGGTTCATATACTAAGTTTGTGTACGATGATAGTAAAACGTCAGCTAATAATTTATATAAATGGAGAGTTCCATACGAAAAGAACAAAGCTAACTATGATGAAGGATTAAAAACGGCAGGCGGAGATAACAAAGGAAATTATTTGTATGGGGAAAAAGAATTGCTTTATATAAAAAAAATTGAGACAAAAACCCATATTGCTATTTTCGATATATCAGTAAGAAAAGACGGTTATGGCGTAGATGATGAAAATGGTGGAGGAAGTAAATTGACCACTTCCAAAATGTATAAGCTTAATAAGATCTCTTTATATTCCAAACCGGAATATGCTGCTTTAGGTGATAATGCTATACCAATAAAAGTAGCAAATTTTGTATATGATTACTCATTATGCCCTAATATCCCTAATAATCATAAAGAGTTGCCAACAGGTAATGAAAAATTAAACCAAGGGGGGAAACTTACATTAAAACAGGTTTATTTTACGTATAGGAACTCAAATATGGGGAAATATACTCCTTATACATTTACATATGCATCTGGAGATCAAAATATGGCTTATAGTTTGAAAGGATACGATATTTGGGGTAATTATAAACCAAATAATACGGATATAGGCTGTGGTGTAAACCAAAAAGTTACCAATGCAGAATTTCCATATGTTGAACAGAATAAAACTATTGCCGATAAATACTCGGGTATGTGGCTTTTAAATTCGATTAAATTACCTTCAGGTGGGAATATCGACCTGACATTTGAATCGGATGAGTATAGGTATGTACAAGATAAAAATGTAATGCAAATGTTTGAAGTTACAGGTGTTGGGGCGTCTGATACTCCTAACTCAGCAACTGTAAAAAACACCACATTATTTTCTGGTACGGCACAAAATAAATGGCTTTATGTAAAATTACCTGAAACAACTCTTCTTAGCTCTTCGCAGTTTAGAGATAAATACATTAAGAATATTGAAAATGAGGAGCTTTACTTTAGGTTTTTACTTAATATGTCCCCACAAGCAGCAAATGCTGAGCAATATGATTACGTAAGTGGTTATGCAAAAATAGATGCAAACAAAACAGATCCAAATCCTCCGTATAAGATAACTTCTATTGCGGGGATTTACTATGCTTCTATTCCTGTTAAAATGGTGAATAGAGGAGATGGTTTTGCTTCAATAGACAATATTAATCCTATTGCAAAAGCAGGGTGGAATTTTGGTAAGCAATATCTTAATAGATATGTTTATGATGGGCATACAGATGAGTCTACGGATAATCTGGAAGAAATTGTTATGGAAATTATTGGAGCCATTCCTAATTTATTAGAAGTAATGAAAAGCCCCAACCGACAGTTGATGGATAATAAAATTGCCAGCAAATTTATAGCAGGCAAATCCTGGATAAGGTTAATGAATCCATTAGAAAAAAAATATGGAGGAGGCAGTCGGGTTAAGGAAATTAAGATGCATGATAACTGGGATGTAATGACAAATCATAATGCCGATCAGGATTATCATGAGTTTTATGGTCAGCAATATTCTTATGATATTGATAATCCAATTGATCCAGAAAATAAGTTTTCCAGTGGTGTGGCTACTTATGAACCTTTGGGGTCTAAAGAAAATCCGTTTGTACAGCCATTTTATGATAAAAAGGATGATGGAAAGTTATTAGGTACAGAAAGTAGAAACTATATTGAAATGCCTCTAGGGGAATGTTTTTATCCTTCGCCGAAGGTTACTTATAGCAAGGTTACAGTTAAAAACTTACCGAGAACTGAGACACTAAATGGCCAGTCGATTGAAGTTAAAAAACATGCATCAGGTTATGTGGTAACCGAATTTTATACTTCGAAGGATTATCCTACGATAACAGATTATACTCCAATGACTTCTCATTATGATAAGTCTGATCCCATATCGAGTCTTTTGAATTTATCAGTTAAAGATATTCTTACACTCTCGCAAGGTTTTTCTGTTCATACGAATGATATGGATGGTAAAATGAAGAGTCAAAAAGTATATGCAGAAAATCAGACTCAAGAAATTTCTGGGGTGGATTATCTTTATGAACAATCTGATAAGCTTAAGGATACTGATTATAATCCTAATAGCGGCAAATTAAACAATGAAGTAATTACGATTGATTCACAAGGAAATATTGTTAAAAAACTGGTAGGTGTAGATTATGATATTATAAATGATTTTAGGGAGAGTAAATCTTTAACTGAAACGGGAGGGATTAGTGTTAATACAGCGTTTCTTCCATTTACATTATTCATTTTAGTTGTTCCTACACCTATTCCATCGTATTCAATACACGATAGCAAAATACAAACCGCCAGCACAACTAAAGTAATACACTCTTCGGGGATTTTAAGAGGCAAACGGGTTTATGATGTTGGTTCAAGCGTAATGACTAAAAACCTGGCATGGGATGCTGAAACCGGCGATGTGTTGTTAACGGAAACGGTAAATGAATATAATGATAAATATTATTCTTTTAATTTTCCTGCTTATTGGTCGTATCAAGGTATGGGAGAGAGTGCTAAAAATCTTGGTATGACATGGAAACTTAAACATGTAACAGGAACAGAAGGTAAATATCAGTTTTATACACCTACCTATAAAGCGGCAGACTATCTTATAGATGGTGATGAACTTTGGATTACATCAAATGAGGAATCTTTTAAAGCTTATGTAGTAAATGTTGATGATACTAAATTTGGTCTTATAACTACTGATGGGTTATATGTATCACCAGATGTTCTTAAAGAAGGAGATTTTACAGTTATAAGAGCTGGATACCGTAATATGCAATCTGCTTCTATGGCCTCTGTTACTTCTATGCTTAATCCTTTAGGTAGCGGAAGTATACTTGCGACTAATTTATTTAACACTACATCATGGGATCAGTACAGGATAGTAAATTCAGCGGCTATAGCTTATAGTGATACTTGGGCGGCACAATGCGAATGCCGTTTGCCAAAAATGAATTTTGACGAGCAGGGGAGTTTGGTATTCGACTATAGTAATGCTGGCTCAAATAAATCCAAAGCATACAACCCATACATTTATAATATAAAAGGTAATTGGCGTGCGAAAGTATCCTATGCTTATTTAACCGGAAGGAATTTTACCGATAATGCTTCTCCACGTAAAACAGGTTTTTATAATGACTTTACACCTTATTATGTTTATAGTGCATCGGCTAAAAGATGGTTGCCAAATACGACTGTTAATTTAAATAAATGGACTTATGCTTCAGAAGTAAGTCAATACAATCCTTTTGGTTTTGAACTGGAAAACAAAGATGCCCTTAATCGTTATTCGTCTGCATTATATGGATATAATTTTAGGTTTCCTGTTGCCGTTGCATCCAATACTAAATACCGTGAATTGGCTTTTGATGGCTTTGAAGATTATGACTTTAATACTTGTAATGAAACATCACATTTCAGTTTTAAAGATCAGATAGAAGTAAATAAAGTAACTGTTTCTTCAAGTCAGGCACACTCAGGCAGGAAAAGCTTAAAAGTTGCGCCAAAAACCAAAGCAGTAGTTAAAAAACAAATTGTGCGTTGTACAACGCCTAATCCATAATAAGATTAATAGAGTTAGTATTATGAAAAAAATCAGGCTTGTACTGTTATTTCTGTTGATGTATATAACAGGATCTGCACAATTGTGTGAAGGATTTGAAAGTTCGGCAGCTCCTGTAGCTCCAGCTGTTGGAAGTTTTGCAACATGGACCTTAAGTTCTGGTACGTGGACAATTATAAATCCAAAAGGAGCTAAAGCATGGGTTAGAGGTACAACACCTCTTGCACCTGCTAGATCGGGTACATATTCAGCTTATATGGATAGAGAGGCTCTTGCTGCTCCAAATATCCCTGAAGACTGGCTTGTTACACCCGCAATTAATTTGGCTGGTATAACGAATCCGCAACTTAAATTTTTTTCCAGAAAGGGACTTTCTGGAAATACAGGGACAACCTATAAGGTTATGATTTCTACTACGTCTGCAAGTAATATAAGCACTTTTACAGAAGTAAAAAATTGGACCGATATGAGTCTAACTTATAATGAGATTTTAGTAGACTTACCAGTTTCTACAGGCACAATATATCTGGCTTTTGTTATGATTGGCAATGATATGAACAGATGGATTATAGATGATGTTTCTGTTGAGTCAAAATGTATTCAGCCTAATGCCCTTTCTGTTACAGATACTACTTTAAACTCCGCCACACTTAATTGGGCTAATCCCGGAAGTGCTACCCAGTTTGAAGTTGAATATATGCTTGACACGGTAAATCCAACAGGAACTGGTACAATAGTTAATCAAAATTCTTATAATACCGGTGCTGTTCTGCAGCCTAATACCATGTATCAATTTTATGTTAGATCTAAATGCACTGGTTGTGCTGATAGTTTTGGCCCATGGGTTGGTCCCCATTTTTTTGATACATTCAAAACAGGTGAAGTCTGTGCTTTACCAATTATTATACCACCTACATTACCTTTTATAAAGACCGGACAAACAGTAATAGGTAATAGGGGATATAGTGGTGATCCGGGAACAGGATGCGGTTTTGGTACGGCGGGTTTCCTTAACCAAAATAGAACGGTGTACTCATATAAACCTCCAACAGGCACAACTAGTATAAATATAAGTGTGGTGAACGATTCTGATGATGCTGATGCCCAAAAGTATACTGGTGTTTTTGTATATAATAGTTGTGCCAATTTTGGCGTAAACTGTATGGCTGCTAATGCAGACAGTGAATCGCTACAAAAAGATATTCTAAACCTGGCGGTAACCCCTGGTGTTACTTATTATATCGTCGTTACTTCAATATTTCCCAATTATTCAATTGCTATTACAAAAAATAATTGCACATCAAACATAGCTGCTAGTTTTAGTATACAGAGTGATTGCACTCCCACAGGAGTGTTCACGGCTAAGGCTACTATTACAGATATGGGAGGTGCTACCTCTTTGGAAGCAACACCAATTGTTAATGGAGCACTACAAACAGGTCAAAAAATAACAATTACAACGCCAGGGCAATATACATTTGGAACATCTATTCCTTATACGCACACACAAAACGTTAGAATATTATTACAAAGCATTCAGAATAATAACTGCTATGTTTTAAGTGGTATTTTATCTAAAAAATATTGTCCTCCGGCCAATGATGGCTGTGCTAATGCAGTTGTACTACCTACAAATATAAATGGTTTGTGCAATCCTGTTTCCGGATCTTTAATGGGCGCCACTGCATCTCCTGTATCGAACAGTTGTGGAGAAAATGGTACTGCCGATGTTTGGTTTCAATTTACAGCTGTTGCTACAGAACATTTTATCAGTATTGGAGGAGTATCACCAAAACTTGATTTGAATCACGCAGTATATGAAGGTAATTCTTGTGTAAGCCTTACTCAGTTATATTGTGAAAGTAGTAATCAGAGTACAGCGACTAACCTGATTGTTGGACAGGTGTATAGAATAAAGGTATTTAGTGCAACTGCGTCACCACCCGATCAGTCTACGTTTACTATATGTACTTCTGCATTTCCATATACATGTATGGATAATAATCCGTCAGCAGCTACAGTTAAAGGCTTGTTTATTGATCTTATGAATCATTTATTGTCTATAGACCTACCTCTGCCAAATGCGAGTACAGGTTATACTTGTCCTCAATTACTGGCATTGGCTCCCTATATAACAACATCTCTTCCTCCCAAAATATACTCTTTCAGTCGAAGTAATGGTCAGTTAGCATTTTCATTTTCTTCTAGTGGTGGTGCTAGTGTTACGTTAAAAGGTATTCCTGCAGGACAATCCATAACAAACATAAAATTTTTCTCTTATCTCACACCAACTGCAGGGGCAACTATGGCAGTAAGTTATGGCAGTGGAGATATTGTTAATGCAGGAAATACAGCTAAACTTATAGATTTTTGTCCTGAAGATCCTCCATGTAATCCTGTTGTAGGAAGTATCAAAATTACTCCAGGACTATCATGTGTAGTAGTAAACCAACCTTATGGTTTTTCTCTCGTTACTCAAGCAACTAACATAATAAGTTATAGTTGGGTATTTTATGACTCTGATTCGAATATTGTTGGTACCAGTAGTCTGGCAAGTCCTGTAATGAAGTTTACACTACAGGATGAATATAGAATAGAGTTGATTGTAAATACCCCTGATGGCTGTGATACTGTAATAAAGAAAATGTTTTATGTAATGTCAGATTGTAGTTCATTTTGTACAGAAACAAATCCACAATCGACAGTTATAAAAAAATTATATATTGATCTGTTAAATCATCTTTTGACTACTTACGGATCTGGAGGAAATGTTGCAAATATTGCTACAGGATTTAATTGTCCCCAATTAGTGGCATTGGCTCCTTATATTACAGATGCAAATCCATTAATTTATAATCTTAATTATGTAAGTGCAACAAAAACATTAAAGTTTTCTTTTGCAAATCATGGTGTTGGCAGTTTTGATGTAACTGTTATTAATAATGGGATTATTAATGATATATTGCTTATAGAATTTAATTCACCAACAGTTGCAAAGACATGCATAACACAATATGTTAATGGTGTTGTAGATTATAATGGAACACATACAGTTTCACATGTTAATTTTTGTTCGGGTGCGTGTGCACCATTAATAGGAAAAATAAATTTAGATACTGGTATCTCCTGTGTGGTATTGAATAAACCTACGTTATTTAATTTCCAAACTACTTCTTCAGCTGTTACGACTTATGCATGGACTTTTTATGCAGTTAATAGTACAACAACCGTATTAACAACAAGTGTATTGTCACATGCTTCTTATACATATACAGCAGCAGGAAGTTATCAAGTAAAATTAGTAGTAAATTATGGTAACGGTTGTACAGCAACATTTTGGAAATCGATTACAGTTGGTACAACCTGTATAACCTGTACAGAGACCAATCCTAAATCTGCAGATGTTAAGGAGCTTTATCTTAATTTGGTGAACCATTTGTTGTCTACCAATGGAAATGTAAGTAATCCTTATAATTGTCCACAATTAGAAGCATTATCTCCATATATAACAGATAACAATCCGCAAATATGGAATCTTACTTTTACAGGCGGACTTCTTAAGTTTTCCTTTAATAATCATGGAACCGAGTTTGACGTGTCACTTCCTAATACAGGTCAAATAGGGGATATAAATTTAATCAACTTTTCATCGTATGTTACCGCTCAATCTTTTTCTACTACCTATATTAATGGTACAATATTATTGGCATCACATAGCATAAGACATATAGATTTTTGCCCAAAAACAGAATGCGTGCCTTTGTTTGGGGAAATAGAACTAGATCAAGGAATTTCGTGCGTATCATTAAACGTACAACAAAGTTTTCATCTTCAGGCTAATCAGGCTAATGTTGTATCTTACTCATGGACTTTTTATAATAATTTAGGAAATATATCTACAACCAGTATAGAGGCTAATCCGGTTTTGACATACAATGAAACAGGTAATTTTTTAGTTAAACTTGCAGTAACTGAAAATACAGGATGTATAACTACCTTTTATAAAACCATAACTGTTAATGCTTCTTGTGGTACATCTTGTACCGAAACTAACGAGGATACAGCAAACGTTAAAGCTCTTTATATAGCGTTATTAAATCATCTTATTAAAAAAACTACCATACCAAATGGATATACTTGTATAGAATTAACAATGCTATCGAAGTACATTACTGATGTAACTCCAAAAATTTACAATCCGGTATGGAACGGTCAGGTACTTTCATTTTCATTTTCAGCAAGCGATTCACAACCAGATGTTGTTATAGGGAATTATGGAATTATTGGAGACATAAATTTATTTACTTATACTAATGCTACGGTAAATACGAGCCCTATAGTTACGTATACAAATGGAACAGTATCTAAAACACATACTGTTAAGCATATTAATTTTTGTCCTCCAGTGAATGTTTGTGAATCCCATGTGGCTTTCGTTATAGATGAATCAGCGTCTATAGATTCTATGGAAGCGGCGAAAATAAAGAATCAGCTAACAAAATTCATAGAACAACAACTTGCTTTTGGATCAACTACTACGATATCATTTATTGGGATGTCCGACTCCGATCAAAATACAAGGACAGATCATGTATATAAAAAAGTTACTCTGGATAGTAAACACGATTTTAATAACTGGATAAGTAGCTATAAAGGTGCCTATACTCCTGCAAGACAAGCACAAGGAATCAGCGCTAATTCTGATTATTGGGCTAGTGGATTGAGGCAGGCTATGGATGGTTATGAATTAGAACCTGAAATTATAATTTTAATAACAGATGGATCCCAAACCTCTAATGTAAATGAGTTGAAAACACTGATCAAGAATATTAATACAAACTCTCATTTATATGTATATGGTATAGGTAATGGTTATTATGTAAATGAGGATCAGACAGATATAGATCCTAATGGGGGGGCAGCTCCTGTTAGTGATGTCACTTCAAGACTTATGACATCATTAAAATACTTAATGGAACTTGCCCCAACACAATTTCCTGTGAGCGGACAAATCGACATATTAAGTACTTCATATTATGAGTATCCTAATTTTGATCATTTAGAAAGCGATACTACATATTTTTCCGATAGATTAGATTATTCAGACATTGGTTGTGGTGGTCAAATGACTCCTAAGGATTCTTGTAACGATTGCGAAACCTTTCAGCCTTATCCATCTTCTCAGGGAGTTCCTATTACTTATTGGATAAGTGGCTGGGTAATGGAAGAACAGAATATACAGGTAAAAAATTATACTAATGCAGTTATACATTTAATTTTTGAAGATGGTAATGGTCTTTCTACCGATATGCCTTTTTTACCTTCAGGTGATATAATTGATGGTTGGCAGCGTGTAGCGTCTAAATTTCAAATACCTGAAAATACAACAATTATGCGTATTGAGTTGGAAAATCGTAGTACTGGGATTCCTGCTTATTTTGATGATATTCGAATTCACCCGATTAATGGGAGTATGAAATCATTTGTATATGATCCTGAAACTTTTAGACTTATGGCAGAACATGACGATAATAACTATACGACTTTTTATGAATATGATAAAGAAGGAGGATTAGTGCGTATTAAAAAAGAAACATCAAAAGGTATTAAAACTATACAAGAGAGCCGTTCAGGATCTGTAATTCAACAATAATATTAATGAAAAATAGTATCTATCTCTTTTTACTTATATTTTCTCCGTTGTATGCACAACAGTCTGGGAAATCGGTATTAGAAAAAGTAAAAGCTCAGTATTCTTCTAGCAAATCTATACAGTATAATGCTATATATAACTTGTATAAAAATCATGAAGCAAAAACTATATACCAATCATATAAAGGAGAATATCTTAAAAACCCCAATAATGAAGTCTACTTAAAAATTAATACCACAGAATATTATTTGAGCAGTAAAACCAATACTCAAATAAATCACGATGAGAAGCTTATTCTTGTAACAAATCCTGGGAAGATAAAAAAGGAAGAGTTTAATATTACTGAGTTATTAAAGTGGTTTAATATGGGCAGTTTTAAAGATAAGAAAACACATTGGGAAGTTGAATTATTAGGCAAAAAAGGTTCTTCATTACCTTATGGGAAGATTATACTAATTATAGGTAAGGATTTTTATATTCAAAAACAGGTTTTTTATTATAGTACGGCCATCGATTTTTCAAACGACTATAGTAAGCCGGATATAAAGGCACCCAGACTTGAAATTATTTATAGTAAGCATAGTAATGACGCAATACCTGCTGAAAAATTTAATTTTTCTAAATACTTTACCCTTACTGGCAACATAGTTAAGTTGTCTTCTAAATATAATAATTACCAAGTTGTTGATCAAAGATAATATTAGACAAGTGAATAAAATCTACATTTATATGTTAAGCAAAAAGTTTATACTAGCAGTTTTATTTTTAATATATAGCAGTCATTTTTATGGACAAGAGGAACAACAGGTAAAAGGTCCATTTGTGGGAGTAACAGGTGTTACTCTTAATCGTGATCTTAGTATAATTGATGACCGTAATGCCTTGCTTACAAGTGGTAATTTTGTGTCTATAGATCCGGGGGTGTATATTCACTTGGGACTTATTGACGATTCTGCAACGCCGGCCACACAAGCTTTAATTTATTCATGTGCCGTTACTTTTAATGTTACTCCATATACTGCCGCAGGTGTTGTTCAGACAGCCTATGATATTACTCTTGAAGTAAAACACGATTATATAACAGAGGGTATTGAAGGCCTTGTAGATTTGGCTGTTTATAAAATACCAGGTATACATAGAGCCAATATAAAAATTACCGGAGTACAATATAAGGACGCTTCTGGAGCTAATATTTCGGCCGTTGCTAGCTCCGCTGTTTACGCAGAGTCAAGGTTCATTACTCAAAGATATTTTAATCTTAAGAATACAGTAGTAACTCCAATAAATGAATTTTTGATTACATATACAGGAGCTAATGGTTCATCTGTCGCATCTACCGGAGTTACAAATAATGAGCATGAAGTAGAGATTAGATGGTATGTTTCTCCTACAGCACCAGCTGTAGAATATGAACTGGAATGGGTGTGGGTAGATAATTTTAATAATGTATCATCAACCGGTGAACTTGCAAAAACCGACATTAGCCTTACAGAGCAGGAATTTGCATTAAATAGTACTCGAATACAAACCAAAGGAAACAGTTATAGAATACCTCTTGTATTTTCTAAAGGTTATCTCGTTTATAGAGTAAGACCGGTAGGACGATTTCTTGATGATATCTCTAAAAATTATTATGGAACATGGTCAACCGGTATAACACCTAAAACGACAGTAAATGATTGGGCAAATGTTTTAAAAATTGGTAAAAATTATGAGGGTACTAAAAACTGGCAATACCAGTCTTCTTATGCTGAGGACGGTAAAAAGAAAGAGGTAGTTAGTTATTTTGATGGAACACTTAGAAATCGTCAGACAGTTACCAGAATTAATACAAAAAAACAAACTGTTGTAGGTGAAGTTATATATGACGCTCAAGGTAGGCCAGCAATAGAGGTACTCCCATCGCCGTTAGAAGAATCTGCAATTCGTTATTATGATAATTTAAACAGAAATCTTGCAGGGAAACCATACACACATAAAGATTTTGATTGGGAAGATCCTGCAGTAACTTTATGTGCACCAACTGTAGTGGCAGGTATGGCAAAAACTTCTGGAGCATCAAAATATTATTCAGAATCTTCAATCCGTAAAAACAATTACCAGGATTTTGTACCAAATGCAAATACATTTCCTTTTTCTCAAATAGAATATACACCTGATAATACCGGACGTATAAGAAGAAAAGGAGGCGTTGGTGAAAATCATCAAATTGGTACCGGACATGAAATGCAATATTATTATGTTCAGCCTGAAAAAGATGAGCTTAACAGACTTTTTGGTTATAATGTTGGATACTTTAATTTTTATAAAAAAAATATAGTTGTAGATCCTAATAAGCAAGTAAGTGTTAGTTATGTAGACCCGCAGGGAAGAACAATTGCGACAGCTCTATCTGGTAAAAAACCGGATAATCTAGATGGGCTTCCGGATGAACAAAATGCGGCATTACATAAATTGGTAAAAACCGATCTGGCTTCTGAAGGTAATAATGTTAAGTATACTACCGGGGCTAATGGAGGAAGTATTGATGGGACTAAAATTGCCACTCAAATAAGTGTTGAAGAAGATCCGTCACCGGTAAATACATTTAAGTATGTTTTAAACCATACTACTGATGCTTATACAGAAGCATGCTTGGGAGTTGGGAAAAATTATCCTTATGTTTTTGACTGGTCATTAAGTCTTTTGGATGACTGTGGTACTGAAAAATTAACAGGAGGTCTGCTTAAGGGAACGATAGGTACATTAAATGTTAACTCGAGTACAGTTCCAAACCTAACCTTAACTTCTACTCTTACTGCCAGTAATTTAAAAATAGGTTCGTATTCACTATCTAAGAATCTAACAGTTAATATGAAAGCACTTAATGCGTATGCAGATGATTTTGTGTCAAAAATAAGTACTCCAACTAATTCATGTTATGTAGATCCAAATAGTTTTAGCCCTAATGCTTCTATAGAAGATTGTAGCGTTACCTGTACCGAGTGTGAAAAATCATTCATAATTACATATTTAACAGGACAGGATATTACTAATTTTACTAATTTGATAAATGCAATTCCTTTAAATACTAAAGGGGATAAGCTTGGTAACGTTTCCTTACGAGAGGCTTTGGTAAAAAAAGCGGAACAAGCCTATGTAATATTTAATCTGAAAGCAATATTAAGTAACAATACATTTGCATATAGCGGAACAATTATTACCTATAATAATAATGAGCAATTAATAGATCCTGCGGTTGTACCGATGTACGAAAAAAGGTTTATTAAAGAGTTTAGAGGTTTGTTAAATGGGTGTAGAAGTTTTTGCGAAAGTCCGGTAGGAGGTGTAGAACCTTGCTTCATATATGAGTCACAATTGCTTGCAGATATGAGTCCAAGTGGGCAATATGGTTCTATTGAAGGAATAAATAGTATTATAGAGGGGGAAGATAAGCAATTGGAAATGCTAAGCATATTTAATGATTCTAATGCTTTTTACTATGGTGGTTATGCAGCTATAGAGCCTGGAACTATGCCTGCGGGAGAATTACCGGTAGTCGACTCCAATTTTAGTTGGCGACATCCTGCATTTCCATACGAAGATGAATTTGGAACTCCATCAAGAATTATTGTTACTAAGATTGGACAAAATGTTTACGAACCTCCAATAAAAGGAGAGCCTGTTGCTGCTGGTAGTTCTGCAGGACAATTTTTAGTAAATCCGGAACAGCTATTAAGTGTTACCGATTTTATTAATGCATGGCAGCCATCATGGGCTAAATCATTAATTAAATACCATCCGGAGTATTACTATTACATTTATACTAAGGCATTATGCCAAATACCAGGAAGTTCTCCAGCATTACCCATATCATCTGATCATTTTGATAGGGCCCTTGAAAAAATTGAAAAATTTTCGAATGTCTATCCGTTAGTGGACAATAGTTTGAATATTAGTTTTTTAGAGTTGCTTGATGTGCTAAATAGTAAAGACCCATATTTTGGAGCAAACACAGGTTATACCAATCTTTCTGCTACAGAAGAAGGGGCAATAGAATCAGTTTTGATAAGAACTCAGAGGAGGGCAATAATGAATCAGGCAATGTCCAGAACAGCTACAAGTATGTTTGATGGTATGACTATTGGAGCAAATAAACTTAATATGCTTGAAGCAGCATTTTATACTGTTGTTTACGCCAATACACTCGATAATGCTAATATAGAGAGTATTCTTACGACCAAATTTTCAAGCCTTCCGGCAGCATTGGATTATATAAACTCACCCACAACAGGTCTTTCAGCCAGCCAGAAAGATAGGATATGGATAACTTTCAGAAATTATTATTTAGGATTAAAAAATAAGATAAAAAGTGTATTTTCCACCATATATGCTGCAGATAATAAAAGATATAATGGGTGTATTGGCGACCAGGAACATAATGAAACCTTTACAAGTGTTTTTGCAGACTATAGTAATTTCAATACTATTTATGGCATTATCGATACTAGTTTAAATACCAATAATACGACTGTAGGCACTATTTCAGCTCTATGTAGTGATAAAACATCCCATTTGTATGCTAATAAGATAAAAAGGTTCATTCCTGCAGATTTTGGATCTAATAATGGAGATAAAAATGGCGGCGGCAACTCTATGTCTGACGATACAGATGCTGCAATATACATGAAAACAGGCAAATGCCCATTGGCTTTTGATTTGGAGCACTTCTTAAAAGGATTTTTAAGTACAGATTATAATACTACCGGTAATTTAATAACTTCTACTACCGGTATACCGTTGAGAAGTTATCCTTTTATTACTCCTGATCTGTATAAATCTTTAGGAGGGGCGGCTATTGTTCCTAATAATGCTATGATTAAAGGTACAGTATCTGGCTCTAACCTTAATATTACTGTAGATGGTATTTCACAACCTATAGTATTAACTATAC
>RCUH01000466.1_pt1 | contig 41500 bp, 46 predicted proteins | sample 2166191 | NCBI WGS metagenome assembly RCUH01 (sample SAMN09932848, study PRJNA488358) | compost metagenome | feature: garden; material: soil; isolation source: compost soil in an enriched community after 214 h of incubation | place: Germany: Experimental Botanical Garden Goettingen | collected... | reverse complement strand
TGAATTGGATGAAATTATGAATGTATCTGACCGGATTGTGGTTATCTATGAAGGGCGAATTGTTGGCGAAGTCTATCCTGAATCAACCAACGATCAGGAACTCGGTCTGATGATGGCTGGCAGCACGGCGGGAGGTAAGGCACATGAGTAAATTGTACAAAATATTTACCGGAAGTATTGTTGTCCCTCTGGTTGCCATTATATTCGGCTTGATCGTCGGAGCGATTATTATGCTTGTGGGCGGTTATGATCCGTTGCTTGCTTATCAATCCCTTTTTGAGCAGGTATTTGGGAATCTATATGATTTTGGGGAGACGCTGCGCGAGATTACACCGCTGATCCTGACGGGTCTTGCAGTTGCGTTTGCCTTTAGAGCAGGTCTATTTAACATCGGCGGTGAAGGCCAATTCATCGTGGGAATGACTGCTGCTACCTTTGTCGGAATCAAAGTGACCGGACTTCCATCCATCATCCATGCTCCTCTCGCGCTTATTGCCGGTGCACTTTGCGGCGGTCTATGGGCTGCGATTGCTGGTTACCTGAAAGCTAAAAGAGGCGTGAATGAGGTTATTACGACGATTATGCTGAACTGGACAGCTTTATATCTGGGGAACTATATCGTAAATACCTTCCTGCTACCAGAAGGAATGGATCATTCGGAAGAAATTCAACCAACCGCTTCGATTTCAATTCAAAGTCTTGTTAGTTTCTTTAATGATGCTCGCATGCACTGGGGGATGCTGCTCGCTGTGCTTGCATCGGTGTTCTTCTATTACTTCTTATGGAAGAGCAAACAGGGCTATGAGCTTCGTGCTGTAGGCTTCAATCCTAATGCTGCTGAGTATGCCGGGATGAATGTGGGGCGTAATGTAGTTAAAGCCATGTTTATCAGTGGCGTGTTCGCGGGCCTGGCAGGAGCTGTTCAGGTACTTGGGGTATTTCATTACCAATCGATCATGTCCGGATCGCCGGGGATTGGCTTTGATGGTATCGCTGTGGCCTTGATCGGGATGAACCATCCGTTTGGGATTTTGCTGGGGGGATCATTGTTCGGTATTCTGACTTACGGATCTGCGGGCATGAGCTTTGGTGCAGGTGTTCCGCCAGAATTGATTCGGATTGTCATTGGCTCTATCATCTTCTTCATTGCCGCACAGGGCATCGTACGCTGGGTACTTAAACCTTTTTACTCCAAACGCAAGAAAGAGAAGGTGTTGTAAATGGATTGGGTAACTACTTTAGGCCAGTTGATAAATACGACGCTTGTATTTTCGACAGCTCTAATCTTTGCGGCCTTGGGCGGCATCTTCTCAGAACGTTCAGGGGTAACCAATATTGGTATTGAAGGACTGATGACATTCGGGGCTTTCTCTGCCGCAGTAGCTACTTACTATGCTGAACAGGCTGGCATGGGCGGGGGAGCTCCGTGGGTTGGCCTGGTTGCAGCAATAATTACGGGGATACTTGCTTCATTGATTCATGCTTTGGCCTCGATTACGTTCAAGGCGGACCAGATTATTAGCGGGATTGTTATTAACTTCCTGGCTGCGGGCAGTACATTGTATCTGGTTAAGCTGATTTTCAGTGGTAATGGTGAGACTCCGCTTCTGCAGGTGGTTAGTAAATACCCAATTCCGGGTCTTTCTCAGATTCCGATTATTGGGGAAGGGTTGTTTAATAATTACCCTACAACCTATTTGGCCATAATTCTGGTGTTCGTGGCTTACTATGTTCTCTACAAGACTCCATTTGGTCTGCGTCTGCGTTCTGTGGGTGAGCATCCAAGTGCTGCAGATACTGTAGGGATAAACGTTCGTCGTATGCGTTATATTGGGGTTATGATTAGTGGTGCTCTTGCTGCTCTCGGCGGTGCAACTGTTACATTGACTACAACAAGCACCTTTGCGCATAATACCATCTCAGGTCAGGGCTTTATCGCTATTGCGGCGATGATCTTCGGGAAATGGAATCCAATCGGTGCGTTCGGGGCAGCTGCGTTCTTTGGCTTCTCGCAAGCGATTCGCAGTTATGTTACGCTGTTCTCCTGGTCCAGCCATATTCCAATGGAATTCATCTACATGCTTCCGTATGTGCTGACTATCATCGTATTGGTGGCTGCGGTAGGACGGTCTTCCGCTCCGGCTGCTCTCGGGATTCCTTACGATCCGGGTAAAAGATAACTTAGGTGTATATATCAAAAAAAGCAGAACTTCTAAGAAGTTCTGCTTTTTTTGTGCTCTTTAAATCGATGGCAGCCGTGGTGAATACTAATTAAATGTGGTCCGGTGCAGTCCAGTACGGCTGATTTTAGATGTGGACGGTTTTGACTCGTCCGACTTGTCCATCCTCCAAGCGGACTTTGATCCCATGGGGATGGCTGGGAGAATTCGTTAGAATATCTTTGACAATTCCCCGGGTTAGCTGACCGGTACGCTGATCTTTCTTGAGTACGATATCCACCGTTCGTCCGGGGATGATGTTTTTGCGTTCTGTTCCATTCATACGGGTTCACTGGTCTCCTTTGGGTAGATAACACAAACAATATCATAACGGAAGAGGAATCCAAAGCTTAGGCAGGATTCGACTTGCCAATAGGTGCATGTTTTGCATATAATATTGAACATAAGAATGCAGGATAACCATAATTTGAAATGCTAAGATGGAGAAGAGTAAGCAGTGCCTCTTTACAGGGAGGAAGCGCCGTAAGATTGAGAGCGTTTCTACAGAATCAGGCTGCCGAAGTTCACTCCGGAGCAGCGCCTTGAACCGATGGTCCAGAAGACTATGGCATTAGAGGCTGCCGGCAACGAACCGTTAATTCGATGAGTGAGAGATGTATCTTTCTGATATTGTGCTGTTTTGGTATGGCATCTACGAGGATACGGATCTAACAAGGGTGGTACCACGGTCTTTTCGTCCCTTACGGGAGAGAAGGCTTTTTTTGTTTTTCTCGGGAATTGCGCTCGTCATGTGACGAAGGATTAGGGGTTCGGTATCTTGGGTCTTAAACTTTAAGGAGGTTCATAAATGAAAGAGCGGTTGGAATCGTTAAAAATTGAAGCGTTGGAGCAGCTGAAGGACGTTGCAGATGCCGGACAGCTTAATGATCTGAGAGTGAAGTATCTAGGTAAGAAAGGTGCTCTTACAGAAATTTTGAGAGGTATGGGAGCACTTAGTGCAGAGGAGCGCCCGGTGATCGGGCAGGTCGCTAACGAGGTGCGTTCTGCTATTGAAGAAGTTATTGAGCGTCACCAGCTGGCCTTCCAAAACAAAGAAACCGAACAGAGACTCGCAGCGGAGAAGGTGGATGTTACTCTACCGGGACGCCCGCTTCGCCAGGGCAGTGTTCATCCCCTGAATAAGGTCATTCAGGACATTGAGGATATCTTCATTGGACTTGGATACCGCATTGCGGAAGGTCCTGAAGTAGAGACCGATTATTACAACTTTGAGGCCCTCAACCTGCCGAAGAATCACCCAGCCCGCGATATGCAGGATTCCTTTTACATTACAGAAGACATCCTGATGCGGACACAAACTTCTCCAGTTCAGGTTCGCACAATGGAAGCCATGAAAGGTGAGGTGCCGGTTAAAGTCATTTGCCCAGGTAAGGTCTACCGCCGCGATGATGATGATGCCACCCACTCCTTCCAGTTCAACCAGATTGAAGGTCTGGTCATTGGTAAAGGAATCCGGATGAGTGATCTGAAGGGCACTCTGCTCCAGTTCACTCGCGAAATGTTCGGACCTCAAACACAGATTCGTCTGCGTCCAAGCTTCTTCCCTTTCACGGAACCAAGTGCTGAGGTAGATGTAACCTGTGTGAAATGCGGCGGTTCAGGCTGCCGGATGTGCAAGCATACAGGCTGGCTTGAAATTTTGGGCTGCGGTATGGTTCACCCACGTGTGCTTGAAATGGGCGGTTACGATCCAGAGGAGTATACTGGCTTTGCCTTCGGAATGGGCGTGGAGCGAATTGCGATCCTCAAATACGGCATTGATGACATCCGTCATTTCTACAGCAATGACCTGCGGTTCCTGCAGCAGTTTGCTCGAAACTAATTATCGAAGGGAAGGGACATATTCATGAAAGTATCAACCGAATGGTTGTCTGATTATATATCTTTGGACAATGTAGTCGCGGAGGAATTGGCTGAGCAGATTACACGTTCCGGTATAGAAATTGATTCTGTGGAGAAGAGAAGCCCGGGCGTAAGCCAGGTCGTAGTGGGTTATGTGAAGAGTAAGGAAAAGCACCCCGATGCAGATAAACTTAATGTGTGTATTATTGATGCGGGACTCGGTGAGGACCTTCAAATCGTATGCGGAGCGAAGAATGTGGACGCCGGTCAAAAGGTACCTGTTGCTCTGGTAGGCGCCAAGCTTCCTGGTGGACTTGAGATCAAGAAAGCGAAGCTGCGCGGTGTTGCCTCCCAAGGGATGATCTGCTCTGCCAAGGAACTCGGCCTGAATGAGAAGTTCGTACCGAAAGAGCAGCAGGAAGGTATTCTCGTTCTTCCGGAAAATACTGAAATTGGGGTTCCAATTAACGCCGTGCTCGGTCTGGATGATGAAGTTCTTGACTTTGATCTGACGCCGAACCGTTCGGACTGCCTCAGTATGCTTGGAGCAGCTTATGAAGTTGGTGCTATCCTCGGACGGGAAGTGAAGATTCCTGAGCCGGAGAAGAAGCTGATCGAAATCTCTGAAGCCGCCAGCAATCACATCTCTGTGCATATTAAAGCTCCGGAACTTTGCAACCATTACGCGGTACGGTATCTCTCCAATGTGAAGATTGCTCCTTCACCGCAGTGGATGCAGAATCGTCTTGCGGCAGCCGGTGTTCGTCCCATCAACAACATTGTCGATATCACGAACTATGTCATGATGGAGTATGGTCAACCCCTGCATGCTTTCGATGCGGACCAAATCTCAGGTGGATCCATTGGTGTGCGTCAGGCTGGAGAAGGTGAGACCCTGGTGACTCTGGATGGTCAAGAGCGTAAGCTTGAGGCAGGTGCTTTACTAATCATAGATGGTGAGAATAAGCCCGTCGGCCTTGCCGGTGTAATGGGTGGTCTAAACTCAGAGGTTACCGGAGATACCGTCAATATTATTTTGGAATCGGCTCATTTCGATGGTGGCAGTGTCCGCAAGACCTCCCGTCAGCTCGGCCTTCGGTCCGAGGCTTCCCTTCGTTTCGAGAAAGAAGTTGATCCGAATCGGGTCATCCCTGCACTGAACCGGGCCGCAAGTCTGATCGCGCAGTATGCCGGGGGTACAGTATATCAAGGGATTGTAGAATCCGTAATTAAGGCACCGGAAGAAAAGAAAATTACGCTGTCGCTCAGCAAGCTTAATGGTTATCTGGGAACAGATATCTCCATGCTCGAAGTCAAGACGATCTTCACAAGGCTGAATTTCGAAAGTGCTGAACGTCAAGGGGAAATTGAAGTACTTGTCCCATCACGCCGTGGAGATATTACCCGCGATGTGGATTTGATTGAGGAAGTTGCCCGTTTGTATGGATATGACAATATCCCAACAACCGCAATTGAGGGGCCAACCACAGCTGGTTCTTACACAAGGGAGCAATTTCTCCGCCGGAGCCTTCGCACGTTGTTAACACATGGTGGCTGGCAGGAAGTGATCAGTTACTCGTTCACGCATGAATCTTCCGTTAGCTTGTTCAAAGCTTTGTCAGGGGGAAGCCGCGCTGTAAAGCTGGCTATGCCAATGAGTGAGGACAGAAGCGTGCTTCGTACAAGTACCCTTCCGCAGCTAATTGATATTGCAACCTATAACCGGAATCGTAAGCAGGATAATTTGTCCTTATTTGAAATTGGCAGTGTATTTTGGACGGACGAAGATAAGCTGACCAGACAACCACAGGAACTACCTGTGCTAGGTTTTCTGCTGACTGGTCTTCGCCAGGAGAAGCAGTGGAATATTGCGGCTGAGAAGGTGGACTTCTTCGATCTGAAGGGCGCCATTGAAAGTGTGACCGAATATCTGGGTCTTCGTGACAAGGTTACTTATGTTGCCGATCGTCCGGAAGGCTTCCATCCGGGACGCTCAGCCTCCATTTACCTGAAGGCTGGGGAAGAGAAGATTCGGATTGGGGTACTTGGACAGATGCATCCAAACCTGCAGCGGGATAAAGACCTGGAGGATACTTATGTTGCGGAACTTCTGCTGGAACCTCTGTACCAGCATGCAGTAAGCAATATTGAATACAGCGAGCTGCCAAGATTCCCTTCAGTCGAGAGAGATATTGCAGTGGTTGTGGACAGTGAGGTGGAAGCCGGAGCACTGATTCAGGCGATTCAAGCAACCGCAGGTGAACTGCTTACCGCCATTCAAGTCTTCGACGTGTTCACAGGAAGCAAATTAGGAGATAACAAAAAGAGTGTGGCCATCTCAATGGTATACCGCCATAAGGATCGCACATTGACCGAAGAGGACATTACCACAGTACACGATAGTGTACTTGAAGTGCTGGAACAAACTTTTGCCGCAGAACTTAGAAAATAGCAGGAAATTACAGAAGTCACATCGAATCCTATAGCAAACCAGATTCGATGTGGCTTTTGTACAATAACACATCTTGGACCAGACAGAAGAATTGAAGGAGGTACTTGCTTTGACTAAATCCGATCGAACCAGTGTAACCGTAGAAATTTACGGCACTTCTTATAAAATTGTCGGCAGCAGTGCTGATTATATGAAACAGGTTGCCCGTCAAGTTAATGACCGTATGCATACCATAGCGAAAGCTCATACGCACTTGGATATTCCGCGTATTGCGGTTCTTGCCGCGGTTCATATGGCGGAGGAAGTTGTCAAGATGGATGCCTTGGAGCTGGAGCTTGCTTCCGTATCTGATCAGAAGAGGGTACTTGAAGAGAAGCTTAATGCTCAAGGTAATCTATATAGTGAGCAGCAGATTAAGCTTGGAACCCTTCAAGAATCCTTTAACCGCCTTCAAAGCGAAAAGTCTGGGCTTGAAGAATCATTGAAGAAAGCTAATGAAATTTTGAAAGAAAAGGAAAAAGAAGCACACAATCAGACTGCACGGATTCAGGAGCTGGAGAAACAGTTAAGTGATGGGCGTGAAAGCCGGAGCAGTCTTCAGGAGAAGCTTAGAACAACAGAGCAGTTCTTGAAAAAAGAAAAAGAAGACCGAGCCAAATTGGATGAACAGTACAAACAGTCTCTTCGCAGGGAAGAGACTTCAGCTGTAGAAGTCAAGAAGCTCAAAGAAAACGCGGCTTTGCTTGAAAGTCAGCTTAATCAATCACTTGAAGCCTCAAAGGCTGTTCAGCAGAAAGTTACAAGCCTGCAGCATGCTCTTCAGGAAGCTAAGTCGCTTGAAGAACAATTACGTGCAGAGGCTGCCAAGACTGCTCAGGAAGCTGAGTCCAGACAGAAGCTTGCCGAGAAACGGCATGAACAGATCAATCGTCTTGAAGATGAGCTGCTGGAAGCTGCGGAACATAATGAGGCCTTAGAGCAAGGACTGCGAACCTCACAGGATGAAGTGGAGTCTTTGAAGGAGCAGCTGAACAAAGACAAGATTGCCAGCAAGGAAGTAGAGGAAGAGTTAGCCCTGATACAGGGGCAGTACAGCTCTCTTAAAAATTCCTATGAGAATATGCTGCGCCGCGAACAGAAGTCGGAAGAGGCGATACAAGAACTGAAGGTCGAAGGCGATGAGCTGAAACGGCAGCTTCTTGATCTAGAGGAGCAGCTTAAGCAAAATACAGCTCTCGTACAGGAGAGAACGAAGACTTTGGAAGAGGCCGAGAATCGGGAACTGGAATGGCAGATTCGCTGTGAGACTGCAGAAGAGCAGTATAACGCACTTCGTGAAGCAGAGACGGTTCTGCGTCAGCAGTTAGACGATTGGCAGCAGCAGTGTGCCGCTGCAGGAGACACCGCAAATTCACTCGCTGAGGAGAAGTCCAGCCTAGCCTTGGAAAGAGATGAACTGGCTGGCCAGCTGGAAGAGATAGGTGGGCAATTCGAACTGATCTCGCATGAATACCGACTGATGCAGACAGAACGTGAGATGGAGCGGGAGCGTATCCAGAAGATTCAGGAAGAGCACGCCAAGCTAAAAGAAGAGTATGCTAAGTTACAAATGGAGTACAACGAGTGGATCGAGTTAATAGAACAGGACCAGACCTGATCGGATAAATAATACAGAAAAGGACAGCATCAGGGATGCTGTCCTTTCAAATTTAGCTTACAAGTAGAATTGAATAGGAGTTCTTATTCAACAACGATTTTAGCGATCATCTGACTATGTCCTGTACCACACATAACCGAGCAGGAAATATCGAACTCTCCAGCTTCAGTTGGAGTAACCACAGCAGACTCATGCTCGCTATCGAGCTGTAGATTTAGCTTGGGGATTATTACACCATGATTTCCGGATTCGTTCTTGAATACAATCTTGACCGGAACATCTTTTTTTAGGTGATAAACTTGTTGATCGAATTGATAATTAGTAGCTTTGATAACGAGCTCAGCTTTGGGGGTCACATTAGACTCTCCGGCTGAGTTATTGTTAGCTTGGGTGCCGCCGCAGGCGGATAGAATCAATAGGAGCATAGCTGAGAGCAGAAGCGCGATTGTCTTTTTCATCGGTATCCCCTTTTTCGTTAAATTCAATTAAAGCATCAACACTATAATAACTCAAAAGAGGTACGATAGGCGACACAGGCTATGAATGATTCGTGAACTTCAAAGAATGGAATCCGAGAATCCCATATGGTAAAGTTGCAGTTCAAGTAAAGTGTACGCTGGACATTAAAGCAGAATACGAGATATAATTCTTTCAAAACATACTAAAAGTAGGGGATACTCATCAGTAGCGGTCGTAAACATCCAGGAATCAGATTGACATGGAACCGAAGATTGATGAATGGGTATTGGGCATCAGCCATAATCTTATTTGCTGCTCAATGGATATTATATGAAAATCATACACTCTTGTCCCCTGAAAACTACGAGTCAACATTCGAGTTGAGATATCTAGTATCGGATTTCCTAATTCTCTTGTTTCTTGCGGGAAGTGAAGTATTTCTAAGAACCCGGCAGAAGCATATCGATAATATTGTACTTGCTTGCGGGCTAGGTGTAAGTTATCCGGCATTTTATATTCTTTTTCCTATTCTCAACGGAGCTGAAATTATACTGTTCTTACCGGTACTGCTTTCTCTTGTGTTTTTTAGCCGGGGGGCCCTATATACTTCAGGCCTATTCAGCATCCTGTTCTTGAGTCTTAACTATGTATTGGCAGACCCGCATAATCCGAAAGTAGATTGGCTCGGATTTCTAATGACTATCATTTATATTATGCTGGGAATTCTGATTGGGCGAGCCATACTCGAACGCTCTCAGGAGCTCAGAAATAGCATGGAATCCCTAGTGAAGTCAGAGCAGAAGCTTATTGTGGAGAAGGCAATTTCTGATAAGCTCATCAAGATTGATGCGTTGACAGGACTATATAATCATAAGACCTTTCATGAATACCTGGAGAACCTGATAATACATTGTGAAACCAATGGTGTCTCTTTGCATTTGGCTTTAATCGATATTGATAATTTCAAGAAAGTTAATGATACCTACGGCCATTGGGTAGGAGATATCGTCCTGAAAGATGCCGCAGGCTGTATTACGGAGCTATTAAATCCGAACAACTTCGCTGCACGTTATGGAGGAGAAGAATTCGCGGTAATATTTACGGATACAACGGCTGAAGAAGCGGCTGAGCAGGCGGAGCAAATTCGCCAGAGGATTGAGAGCCTGCCTTTGTCCCATTCGAGGGAACAGCCGGTTACCGTTAGTATTGGTGTATGTACCTATCAGCCCGGGAATGGCAAAGAAATATTATTCCGCAATACGGATAATGCCCTTTATACAGCCAAACGAGCCGGGAAGAACCGGGTTGTTTTTCATCAGCCTGTGGAATAATGGAATCTGATCAGATAAAAGAGGCCCCAGTTCCAGGAACTGGGGCTTTGTCTAATTCATAGAGGACTGCTGTGATCTACCGTGAATGGTTGAACGGAGTCGCCTGTGGAGCGAACAGGTCAATAATTCCGATGACCAGGGCGGCAAGCAGAGCCCCGATAATCGTCACGGATACACTCGGAATAATGAACTGTGCAAACCAGATAACTAATGCGCTCGTAAGGAAGCCTACGATTCCCCGGCCAAATGGGGTCACTCGTGTACCTATTACCCCTTCAACAATCCATCCTAAAAGGGCGATTACGATGGCCAGCAGAAGAGCACTGCCAAATCCGCCAACGGTGAAATGTGGAACCAGCCAACCCACAAACATCAGAACTAACGCGGAAACAATGAAGCGGATAATATGTCCAAAAAATTGCACGGGAATAGAGCCTCCTTTCTAATTGATCAACCTGCTTCAAATCTCCGGCATTAGGATATACCCTCAGGATTAACTTTATGTGTGATGAGGGTGCTTTTACATATCCTGCCGGCTCAAAATAGCGAAAAGCAAACCAGATCGTTTATAATATATGCATACCCGAGAGGAGTTGTGAACGTCCTTGGACGAGAAAATTTTACAAACTTTAGAATATCGAAAAATCATAAATAAATTAGCAGGCTTCACCCAAACTTCGCTGGGGAAAGAGCGTGCTGAAAGACTACAACCTGTCACCAATCTGGATGACGTTAAGCAGCTTCTTCAGGCCACCGATGAGGCTTTTAAAGTAGATCGGCTTAAAGGGGCTCCTCCTTTTGGCGGAATTGTGGATATCACGATGCCCGTTAAGCGGGCCAGAATTGGGGGAACATTGAATCCCCATGAGCTAATGGGAATATCGACTACCCTATCAGGTGCACGTCGTCTGAAGCGTTATATCTTGAACATTCATGAAGAGGAAGAAGTGCCCCTTCTGTATAATCTTTGCAGTGAGCTTAGTGAGCAGAAGCCTCTGGAGAATGCCATCAAGCTCTGCATTAATGAGAATGCTGAAGTAGTTGATTCTGCAAGTCAGACCCTGGCCCAAATCCGCCGGGAACTACGCGGAGGCGAAGTGAGAATCAGGGAGAAGCTTGATGCTATGATCCGGTCTTCCTCTGTGTCCAAAATGCTTCAGGACCAACTGATTACCATCCGCGGGGACCGGTTCGTTATTCCAGTGAAGGCGGAATACCGTGCGCATTTCGGCGGGATCGTGCACGATCAGTCCGGCTCTGGTGCAACCTTGTTCATTGAACCTGAGTCGATTGTGGCCATGAATAACAAGCTGAAGGAGACCCGGCTGCGGGAAGAAAGAGAAATCGAGGTTATTTTGCAAAAGCTGACAGCTCTTGTGGGTGAACAAACAGAGCTGCTTCAATACGATTGCGATGTGCTTAGCCAGCTTGATTTCATTTTTGCGAAGGCCCGTCTTGCCCGTGAAGTTAAGGGAACGCTTCCTATGATGAATGACCGCGGTTTCATGAAGCTAAAGAAAGGGCGTCATCCGCTTATTCCCATGGATAAGGTCGTTCCGATCGAAGCGGAGCTCGGTAACCAGTACACTTCGATTATTGTAACTGGTCCGAATACGGGGGGGAAGACGGTTACGCTTAAGACGATTGGTCTATTAAGCTTGATGGCGATGTCCGGTTTGTTCGTGCCGGCGGAGGATGGGAGTCAGCTCTGCGTCTTTGATGCCATTTATGCGGATATCGGAGATGAGCAGAGTATTGAGCAGAACTTAAGTACATTCTCCAGTCACATGACCAATATCATCTCGATTCTTAGTAAAATGTCTCCGAAGAGCCTTGTCCTTCTTGATGAGGTGGGAGCAGGAACAGATCCGGCAGAAGGTTCCGCCCTTGCTGTGGCGATCTTGGAGCATATTCATTCACTGGGTTGCCGGATGGTTGCCACCACCCATTACAGTGAGCTGAAGGCCTATGCCTATGAACGGAAAGGCGTCATTAATGCAAGCATGGAGTTTGATGTGAATACACTAAGTCCAACGTATCGGCTGCTCATCGGCGTGCCTGGACGAAGCAACGCGTTCGCGATTGCGGAGCGCCTTGGGCTGCCTGGAAGTATACTTGATTTTGCCCGTGGCGAGGTTAAGGAAGAGGACTTAAGGGTCGAGCACATGATCGCTTCCCTCGAGGAGAACAGGCTTGGGGCAGAGCAAGAGCGCGAGAAGGCGGAGAAGCTTCGCCAGGAGTTGGAAAGCCTTCGCAGCTTACATGAAGCTGAACTGGAAAAGCTCGAGCAGCAGCGTGACAAACGTCTGGAGAAGGCCGAAGCCGATGCCCGGAATATTATTGATAAAGCCAGAAATGAAGCTGAGAAGATTATTGATGACTTAAGGAAGCTTGCCCTGGAAGAAGGAGCTTCCGTTAAGGAGCATAAGCTGATTGCGGCACGCAAGCAGCTGGACGAAGCAGAGCCGGCTAAACGGAAGAAAGCGGTTGCTGTGCGCAAAGCGGCCAAGCAAGTGAGGTCTATCGAACCTGGCGATGAGGTTAAGGTGTACAGCCTGAATCAGAAAGGCCATGTCGTGGAGCTGTCTGGCAAGGAAGCGGTTGTTCAGTTAGGGATCATGAAGATGAAGGTAGCGCTTGATGATCTGGAGCTGATACAGCAGGCTTCAACTGGAGCAGCGGTGCAGCAGCGTACAGTAACGAATCTGAAGAGAACCCGGGATGATCAGACCCGGACCGAGCTGGATCTCAGGGGAGCGAATTTGGAAGAGGCGATAATGGAGGTAGACCGGTTCATTGATGAGGCTTTTCTGAGCAATTTGGGTCAAGTGTATATCATCCATGGTAAAGGAACGGGAATTCTACGTACCGGAATTCAGGAATACCTTCGTAAACATAAAAACGTGAAGAGCTACCGAATCGGCAATTACGGTGAAGGCGGCACAGGGGTAACCGTTGCGGAATTGAAATAACGATGGAGGAGAATGCCTGTTGAAGGAATCCATTGATCGGCTGCTTGAGTATCCAATTGGCATGACTTTAGGGTTGTTCTCGGTAGCTATACTGGAATTAATCGTATTTCTATCCTGCTTTGAGTTCGCGGCCCGTTACCGGTGCTGGGACGAAATCAAGCGTGGAAATATGGCAGCTGCACTGGCTACGGCAGGTAAAATATTTGGAATTTGCAACATCTTTCGTTATTCCGCAGTGCTACATGGAACTATTTACGATTTCATGACCTGGTCCTTCATAGGTACCGTACTGCTGTTCATCTCGTACCTTCTATTTGAATTTGTAACTCCTGTATTTCGGATCGACCGTGAGATTGCTGAGGATAACCGGGCTGTGGGCGTCATTGCTCTGGGGATATCGGTCTCGTTATCTTTTGTAATCGGAGCAAGTCTTGGTTAGCCTGGTTACACGGATATAATGTACAACGCATTAGGAGGATATATGATAAAAAATCTGGTCCGGGTATTGTTTGTGGCTGCAGTGCTTTTTATTATCGCAGGCGTCATATTTTTAGTGCGGGCTTAAATTTAACAAGAGGAAGGAACATCTAATATGGAAACGACTGTGTGTCCTTGGTGTCTGACAGAAATTGTATGGGATGAAGAGATCGGCCCCGAAGAGGAATGCCCTCATTGCCATAATGAACTGAAAGGCTACCGTACTCTCCAAGTTAACTTGGGAGACGAAGAGGAGTATGAGGAAGAAGCTGACACAGATGTAGAAGAAAGCCAGGATACCCTGGGTTTTTGGGATGCTGATGAAGAAGAGAGCTCCGGTGTGGTTCGCCGGGTGAATTCTTTTGCAACTGCAGGGGCGGACTTGCTTGAATATGAATCTGCGGTCGAAAGAATCCTGGATATGCAGGATGAGGTGCCTGAATGCCCGCACTGCCGGGAGTATATGCTCCTTGCCGGTCAGGAGCAGGTGAACGCGAACAGCGGCATGCAGCAGCAGAATGCCCCTCTTCTTAAGGCACCATATACACTGAACGTGTATGTATGCTCTTCCTGCTTCTCAGTTAGCCGGGTCCTGTCAGAAGCAGACAGGCACCAATTCATACGTAGTATAACGAATAGCAAGAACCAAGCATAATACGTCTTTTATATGAACAGGGCCTGCTCAGATTTCTCTGAGGCAGGCTTTTTCTGCATCATAAAGTACTGAAGCGGCCATAATATGGGGGTGCAAAAACTACCGAGGAGGTATGATTACCTATGAACCAAAGTACTATTCAGCCGCTGACCACCAAAGAGCTGAATTACATTGCAGATTCGATTATGAACGAAGATTTGCTGATTAAGCAAAGTGCTGCGGCTGCGGCCGTGTCCCAGGATACCAATATTCAGCAGGCACTTTCCCAGTATATTCATGCCCACCAGCAGCATTTGCAGCTTCTTACTGACGCGCTCAAAGAACACCAATCGGTTGCACCAGCACAGACACAATAACAAAGGGAGGAAGCATCTGTGAATAACCAGGTTAATTTGGCTGAACAGGATATTCTTAATACTATTCTAGCTGATCTTAAAAGAACCGCTCGGGAGTACACCACCGCTACAACTGAATCTTCGTGCCAGACGGTACGTCAGATGTTTAACCAGCTTACTGACGGCACGCTTCGCCTGCAAGGTGAGCTGTATCAGTTGATGAAGCAAAACGGCTCTTATCAATCCCCTCCTGAGGCTCCGCGGCAGGAAGTGGATAAGCTGTATCAGCATGCGTCCCAGACTCAGCAGAAGAGCCAGCAATATGCTCAGATGATATCATCGCAAGGGAATACTTCCCAAAACGAACCTACTCATGTGAGCTAAACCGCTCTAACCCTTCGAACGACTCATCTTGGAGAATCCGTCCTTACCGTGAAACCTGACACGGGGGGACGGTTTTTGTTTGCAGATGCCCTAAAATCATGTAAGATAGATACAACGAACTTCTGATTTCCCAAGCAAGAAAGGCCTTGGATCAAGGTCTGGGGAACAGGCACTGGAGGTATATATGAAAGAGCTAAGTGAATTGAAACTTAAAGTGCTGGATCTGCTCCGTGAGGATGCCAGACGTAACCCTGAGCTGCTGGCTACCCTTCTTGGCGCCTCATTGGAAGAAGTAAAGACAGCCATTCGTGAGCTTGAAGAAGATCACATCATTGTGAAATACGCGACTGTGGTTAATTCCAGCAAGCTTGATGATGAGAAAGTTACTGCGTTGATAGAAGTCCAAATTACACCTGAGCGCGGGCGTGGATTTGAAGCTATTGCTGAACGTATTTATTTGTTCTCTCAAGTTAAGTCTGTTTATTTAATGTCGGGTGCGTATGATTTGCTCGTAGAAGTGGAAGGACGAAATCTAAAAGAGGTAGCAAGCTTTGTATCGGATAAGCTGTCCCCGCTGGAATCGGTCCTATCTACCAAAACTCATTTTATTCTTAAAAAATACAAACAGGACGGCATCATCTTCGAAGATCATGAAGAAGATCACCGTCTTGTGATTTCTCCGTAAAGGAAGTCATGTCATGATAGTAAATCCAGGTCAGAGATCAGAGCAGGAAGTTAGCAAATCGATGAACTCGTACTTGGCGCCCCTGGTGCGGGAGATCCAGCCATCGGGAATTAGAAGATTTTTCGATTTAGCAAGTGGCAACAAAGATATTATTACGCTGGGTGTCGGTGAACCGGACTTTATCACGCCGTGGCATGTCCGGGAAGCAACGGTACACTCTCTTGAGAGAGGATATACCAGCTACACTTCGAATTCAGGCACACCTGAACTCCGTGAGGCTATCGGACAGTACTTGTATGATAACTTTCAAGTGTCTTACGAGCCTTCGAATCAAATATTGGTTACAGTTGGGGCTAGTGAAGCCATTGATTTAGCGCTTAGGGCATTGATTTCTCCCGGAGATGAAATCCTGGTTCCTGCTCCATGTTACCTTCCTTATGCTCCGCTTACCTCAATTGGTGGAGGGGTTCCGATAGAAATTGGGACCTACGCGAAGGATAATTTCAAGTTAACAGCAGAGAACTTATTAGCCAAGATCACACCTAAATCTAAAGTGCTGATATTGAACTATCCGAGCAATCCAACTGGCGGTATTATGACTTATGAGGATTGGCTGCCGATTGCAAAGGTTGTGGAAGACCATGACCTTATCGTTATTTCCGATGAGATTTATGCAGAACTAACCTACAGCCAGAAGCATGTAAGCTTTGCAGCTATTCCTGGTATGAAGGATCGCACGATTCTAGTGAGTGGATTCTCTAAAGCTTTTGCTATGACAGGCTGGCGGATGGGATATGTATGTGGTCATCCTGATCTGATCTATGCCATGCTTAAGATCCATCAATATACAGTGATGTGTGCACCAATCATGGGTCAAGTGGCTGCTCTTGAAGCGCTCACTAACGGAATTGAGGAAAAGGATCGGATGATCGATTCTTATAATCAGCGACGGAGATTGGTCGTTCAGGGACTGCGTGACATAGGGCTCGAGTGTCATGAGCCTCAAGGTGCTTTTTACGCTTTCCCAAGTGTGGAATCCACCGGTCTTTCTTCGGACGAATTCGCGCAGAGGCTGCTGGTTGAAGCTAAGGTGGCTGCGGTTCCCGGTAATGTTTTCGGCCTCGGTGGGGAAGGATTCCTTAGATGCTCTTATGCAACTTCTGTTGCCAATCTAACTGAAGCTATCCACCGTATAGGGGAGTTTGTGAATAAGTTGAAACAAGGCTGATTTAGCAGAATTTTCATTTTCTAATTGATTACTGGATGATGATCGTGGTATAATTTCATTTTGTGAGAGCTGTTTTTAAGGTTAAATCCCATGTTAAGAGGAAGCTTAAGAGATTTCTAACATTCAAGGAGGGATTGCGAATGCGAAGCGGAGAATACAGCCTGTCTAATCAATATGGTTACTACGTTGCCGAAGAACATAAATCAGAACAGTGGACATCGAAAGAGAACCCTCTCGCTTCATCATCAATTTCCGAATCCTTGGAAGACGAAATTTTAGTTCTCCGTAACCGAATGGAGAGACTCTTCCTGCAAGAGCAATCATTTACCTCCGATATTGTAATTGAGATCAGCAGTCTTCTGGATCTGAAGATTAATGAATTTATGAAAAGTAACAAGAAATACTAATATATACTTAATTAAAGGAGATCCTCCAAAGGGGTCTCCTTTTTTCGGAGTAGGACCGAATTCCAAAGAGGAGGCATAAAGAATATGTCTATTTATACACGTACGGGAGATGAAGGAAAGACGTCTGTCATTGGAGCCAGAGTCATGAAGGATGACGAGCGTATTGAAGCATATGGAACCATCGATGAACTCAATTGTTTTGTAGGCCAGGCGATAAGTCAGGCAGACCCGGAGAAATTTGCAGATTTAATTCAGCATTTACTCCAGATTCAGCACGAGCTGTTCGACTGCGGGTCGGATCTGGCTTTTGTAAAGTTAAATGAGTCCCGCTTTAAGGTCAGTTCATCTATGGTTGACCAGTTGGAACAGTGGATAGACGCCTATGAACAAGAGAACCCGAAGCTGGAGAAATTCATCCTGCCTGGAGGTACGGCGCTATCTTCTACTCTGCACATTTGCCGTACGGTCTGCCGCCGTGCTGAGCGCCGGACGGTCTCACTTGGAGCGAAGCTGGAAGTTAACCCGGATGTTCTTAGATACTTGAACCGCCTGTCTGATTTCTTCTTTGCTGTCGCCAGAACTGCTAACGCCAGAGAGAAGATGGCCGATATAGAATATGAGCGCAGCGCAAAGGTGTTCCGTAACCAATGACAGCTTATTATGATCCGATTGAATATGAAGTAAAGGAAGAAGACAGCGGTATGCTGCTGAAGACGGTACTGCAGCGGAGGCTCGGCGTGTCCCGCAAGCTTTTGTCCAAGATCAAGCTGACGGAACAAGGCATTATGTTAAATGGGGAAAGGGTCTACATTAGCGTCAAGGTGAAGCAGGGGGATCAGATTGCCATCCGGATGGAGCAGGAAGAGTCGGATGATATTTTGCCACAGCCTATTTCATTTGAGGTTTTGTATGAAGATGAAGCTTTGCTGGTTGTGAATAAAGAACCCGGAATTATCGTACATCCCACCCATGGTCATTATACGGGGACGCTTGCGAATGGGGTGGTTCACTATTGGAAGGAACGCGGAGAGAGGTTCCGCTTTCGCCCTATACATAGGCTCGATCAGGAGACGAGCGGTGTACTCGCCATTGCCAAAAATGCCTATGTTCACCAGCATATATCCGAACAGCTGATTGCTGGGCAGGTAACCAAGCGGTACAAAGCTCTGGTTCATGGAGCTCCTTCCCCTGAAGAAGGAACCATAGACGGGCCAATCGATCGGGACCCGCACGAACCGCATCGCCGAATCGTAACGCCTACTGGATATCCCGCCTTAACCTTTTACAGAATCGTAGAGAGATTTGGTGCTGCATCCTTAGTGGACATTAGACTGGGGACAGGTCGAACCCATCAGATTCGTGTACATATGACCTCGGTGGGGTGTCCGCTCATTGGAGACAAGATGTATACCCACCCGGCCGGAGATGATATGTCGGTAGAAAAGCGGGAGAATGCGGATCAGCTAAATCTCTTGATTGGGCGTCAGGCGCTTCATGCGGCAGAGCTGGGGCTGCGCCATCCGCTCACAGGCCAGGATATGCTCTTCGAGGCCCCTCTTCCTGAGGATATGGATAGGCTAAGAGAATATTTATTAACAGATTATCGATAATTGGAGGCTCATCATGAGTGAACTAATCGTATATCAATACCCGAAATGCGGAACCTGCCGGAATGCAGTCAAATCGCTTAATTCGGCGGGGCATCAGCTTGAGTTAAGACATATTTTTGAAGCTCCGCCAAGTAAGACCGAGCTTGCAGATTTGATTAATCTTAGCGGACTCGAGCTCAAAAAGTTCTTTAATACAAGCGGTGAAGTCTATAAAGAGATGGGGCTGAAGGACAAGCTTGCGAGTCTTTCACGGGAAGAGCAGATCGAGCTGCTTGCTTCAAACGGTCGTCTCATTAAGAGGCCGATCGTTACAGACGGGAAGAAAGTGACCGTAGGCTTTAAGGAAGAGACGTTTGAACAGGAATGGGGAAATCATTAGTAATCGAAGCTGTGCAGCTCTTGTGATATACTGATGTATATACAATCTGGATGAAAGGGTCCAGGAATGAACGAAGGAGAGAGAACGTTGACGACTAGTAAAAGAGAAACACTATTGTTGGTAGACGGAATGGCGCTCATGTTCCGAGCCTTTTATGCGTCCGCAGCCAGCGGCTATATCCGGCGCACCAAGGCGGGTCTCCCCACCAATGCGATATATGGTTTCATGCGGTATTTCTGGGATGCTGTAGAGAAATTCTCCCCTTCCCATGTAGCCTGCTGCTGGGATTTGGGAAGCAAGACCTTCCGTACCGAGCAATTTGCAGCCTACAAAGGTAACCGCTCGGAAGCACCTGATGATCTGATCCCCCAGTTCGCGGTTATTCTTGAAGTCATGGACAGTCTGGGCATTCCTAACATTAGCGCAGAAGGTTACGAGGCTGATGATTGCATCGGTACCCTTGCCTCTATATACTGCCAGGACATGGATGTCCTTGTATTGACCGGAGATCACGATATGCTTCAGCTCGTCAATGACTGCACCAGCGTTATTATTATGAAGAAAGGCCATGGGAATTACATGGTCTATACCCCGGACAGCCTGATGGAAGAGAAGCAGCTGCTGCCGCGGCAGATTATTGATGTTAAGGCTCTTATGGGTGACCCGAGTGATAACTATCCGGGTGTACGCGGAATTGGCGAGAAGACAGCGGTTAAGCTTGTTCAGGAGTACCATGATGTTGATGGAATTCTTGCCAATTTGGAGGAACTGACTAAAGGGGTGCGAACCAAAATCGAAACCGATTTGGACATGCTTCACCTGTCCCGTCAGCTTGCTACCATTAAGTGTGATGTCGAGTTAGCATGCCAGATCGACGAATGCCGGCTGGAACTGAATCATGCATTAATTGCTTCTAAATTTGAAGAACTTGAAATGAAAAGTATATGCGCATGGATGGGAGTTGCAGTTGTTTAGATGAACAATTATACAAAAAACCGGACTTATCTGTTAAAAAGAATTATTCTGGCTATTGCCGCTGTACTGCTGCTGACGACTGGAGGGCTTGAACCTCTTACCGCTGAAGCGAAGCCGGGGATCAAAGCCTCTTCAAGCAAGGTTAAAGTCGGAAGCAGGACCTTCACGGTCCAAACTGTCTCCATTCCAAAAGGAACCCCTGTTACGCTGGGGATTGCGAAGCGTCAAGTGGGACAAGTAGAGTCGTTCACCTCCATCGTGAAGAATTACCATGCGGAAGCCGCGATTAATGGGGCGTTCTTCAATGCATACGGCGGCCCTACAGACCCGTATGGTACATTCATCATTCAAGGGCGATTAGCCCATTTTGGAGGATATGGGACAACAATTGGCTTCCAGAAAGACGGAACTGCAATGATGGCTCCCCTGCGTAACTCGCTAACGGGTACAGTCACCAATGACAAAGGCAGCTCCATCGGCTGGTATGCCGTATTCCTGAACCGCACTCCAGCAAATAGTGCAAGCACCATTATCAAGTATACTCCGGATCGGGGAAGCCGGGTCGGATTCAGCGGCGGGATTGCCGTAACCATTGTGGATGGTGTGGTCACGAAGAAGGAGACGAACGCGAACAGTCTGATTCCGAAGAACGGCTATGTGCTTGTTTTTACAGGGAATGAGAAGAAGAGCTCGGATCGCTTCGTTGTTGGATATAAAGTTCAAGAGAATTTAGTCTACAAAGATGATAAAGGAAATGCAATTCCATGGCAGAATGTCGTGACAGCTGTAGGTGCAGGTCCGAGGCTTGTGCGGGACGGCAAGGTGGAATTGAACGCCAAGGCAGAAGGCTTTAATGATCCGAAGATTCTGTCGAGTTCCGCAGCGCGCAGCGGGATCGCTATTATGCCCGATGGCTCGATTCTGCTGGCAACCGTATCTGGTGCAACCATGCAGCAGTGGGCGGGTATCATGAAGGCACTGGGCGCGAAGCAGGCCATGAACCTGGATGGAGGGGCTTCGTCTGCCCTTTATGCGAACGGCAAGGTGCTCACACAAGCAGGGCGGCCGCTAAGCAATGTGCTCGTGTTCGGCAGCAATGTGAAGTAATCGGTGCAGTTATGTAATCAAAAACCTCTTCCGGTAATCGGAAGAGGTTTTTGGGTTATTTAGCCTGATCGATAGATTCCTCGCCCTTTTCGATTTCGCGCTCCGCCTGTTTGCGGTGGGCAATACGGCTGCTTGCCGAAGCCGCAATTGCACCCACAATATCGTCAAGGAACGTATGAACCGGACCCAAGCTTTTATCATTTAAACGTTCGAGAATGCCGGGCTTCAGCTTATCTACATAGCCGTAATTCGTGAATCCGATACTTCCGTAGACATTGACGATGGAGAAGGCAAGAATCTCATCGACACCATACAGCCCTTCATCATTCGAGATCATTTCCTGCAGCTCGGGGATAAGAAGTTCCTGCTCAGCGAGAATATCCAGCTGAATTCCGGTTAATACCGCGTTTTGAACCTCTCTTTTGGTCAGTACTTGCTCCACGTTATGGATGCATTCTTCCATCGTTAGATCGGGATAATACTTCTGCTGGAGCAGCATGACGAGCTCGGCAATCTCCGAAATTTTGACGCCCCGCTTATGAAGCCATTCTCTGGTCGCGTCGGCCACCTTTTTACTGTTCAAGCTGTAAGGGATTTTCGCTTTGTCCATGACCTTCACCTCAACTCCTAACATATTCATGCTGCGCTTGATATGTGCAGTGTGTCCACTTCCCGGAAATAATAGTTATTTTTCGAAAGGGGGGCTCGTATATATAGTAATACAAACCACAGAAAATTGTTAGGGAGGCACGAAGAACCTATGAAATCTTTTCCAAGAATACAGACTACAGCAGTAGCCAGCTTACTCGCTATCCCTTTGTTGTTATCAGGGTGTGGAATCTTCGGTTCACAAGGCGCAGCGCAGATTGATCCACCTCCGGCGGATGTAGAGGCGCAGATGCTGCAGACCACAGATCAAGTGAATCAGACAAGCTCCTCCGGGAAGACAAGCACAGAGAACACGAATCAGGCCACGGTCTATCTGAAGAATGATCAGGGTCTGCTTGCACCTGTATCCTTAAATCTGCCGCAAGGCAGTAAGGAAGGGAAGCTGAACCAGCTTATGGAGTCCCTCGTACAGGAAGGAACCTATGCCTCATCCATTCCGGAAGGCTTCCAAGGCGTTCTTCCCAAAGGAACACAGGTTACAAATGTATCCGTAGATAAAAAACAAAAGCTGGCCGTCGTGGAGTTCACCAAGCCTTTCACCAATTATGACGTTAAGGATGAACGTAAAATCATGGAAGCTATAACATGGACGTTAACGGACAACCCTGATGTTCAGAACGTTCAATTATGGGTGGACGGGCAGAAACTAAATGAGATGCCGGTGGGGCATATTCCACTGAACCAGCCGCTGAATCGCACCGTTGGAATCAATCTGGAGCTTACACCGGGAGCAAATGTCTCGCAGACAAGCCCGGTTACAGTATATTTCTCCTCATCAACCAAGAGTGGGGTACCTTATTTCGTGCCAGTGACCCGGTTGGTCCCAGCAGGAGAAGATTCGGTAAAAGCAGCTCTTGCCCAATTGATCGAGGGTCCTGTTCAGGGTGATGGACTTCAGCAGGTGTTAACCTCGAATACCTCGGTCGAGCAAGTAGAGACGGCCAAGGACGGTGTGGTTACTGTCTCGCTGAAGGATGACATGTTCAAGCCAGGCGAGAAGGTTCCGGCACAGCTTCTTCAGTCTCTTGTCCTGACCGTAACGGAGAATACCAAGAGTGGCAAAGTACGCATCTGGATGAACGGAAACAAAAACGTTGTCGGGGATGACAACCAGAAGTACAGTGAACCTGTCTCCCGTCCTGAGGCGCTCAATCACATTCCTATCTGAAGTCCACCCGGGGCCAGCTGAGCAGCGGCTCCTTTTTCTATGGATAGGGGATTTTCTTCCTAAGGTGCTTTTGTAGCATCTCTTTGGTAAAATAGGGGAAGTATAGACAGGATGAAATGTAGGAGGCACATACAAATGAGAATAAACGGACGACTTGCGGATCAGCGCAGGCCTATGAATTTAACGGTAAATCCCAATAAATATGCGGAGGGTTCCGTGTATATTGAAGTCGGTGATACAAAGGTACTCTGCACCGCCACTGTAGAAGAGAAGGTCCCCCCGTTCATGAAAGGTCAAGGACGCGGGTGGGTAACGGCAGAATATGCGATGCTTCCTCGGGCAACCCAAACGAGAAACCAGCGGGAATCCGCAAGAGGTAAGCTTACGGGCAGAACGATGGAGATTCAGCGTCTAATCGGGCGTGCACTCAGATCTGTAGTTAATCTCCAAGCGCTCGGAGAGCGAACGGTGATTATTGACTGTGATGTTATTCAGGCGGATGGAGGGACGCGTACCACCTCGATCACAGGAGCTTTCATTGCGATGTCGATCGCCGTGAATAAGCTGGCTCAGAAGCATAATCTCGCAGTATTTCCTGTCACGGATTATTTAGCCTCTGTCAGTGTAGGTGTAGTTGGTAATGAACTGCTGCTCGACTTGAATTACGAAGAGGACTCGAAAGCCAAGGTAGACATGAATGTAGTCATGACCGGCGAAGGCAAATTCGTAGAAATTCAGGGAACCGGCGAAGAAAGTCCTTTCTCCCGTGAGGAAATGAACGGGATGATGGAGCTGGCTGAGAAGGGAATTCGTGAAATGATCGCTCAGCAGCAAGAGGTGCTTGGGCCGATCGCACTGAAGATTGGACCCCGTCAGGCAGGGAAGAATGTATGAACCCTTTTAAAGAAACAGTTATTGTTGTCGCCACGAAGAACCAAGGTAAGGTTAAGGAATTTGCACATGCACTTTCCGAACTGGGCGGCACTGTGAAGAGCATGTATGATTATCCAGAGCTGCCTGAGGTTGTGGAGGATGGGGATACCTTTGCCGCCAATGCCCGCAAGAAAGCGAAGACGGTGGGCGACCTACTTGGCAAGCCTGTTCTCGCCGATGATTCCGGACTTTGTGTAGACAAGCTCGGCGGGGCTCCCGGAGTCTATTCAGCGCGCTATTCGGGTGAACATGCTACGGATGCAGAGAACAATGCCAAATTGCTGGATGAACTGGAGAAGCTTTCAGAAGGGGAAGATACGGAGCAGCCGCTCCTTAGCCCTGCCCGTTTCGTATGTCATTTGGCTCTTTATGATCCGGGAACCGGGGAATTCGTAGAGGCTGAAGGCACCGTAGATGGAATGATATCTGCAGAGCCTGCGGGGAGTGGGGGATTTGGTTACGATCCCCTCTTCTATGTACCTGCTTACCAAAAGTCAATGGCAGAGCTTACGCTCCAGGAGAAGCAGGCAATTAGCCACCGCGGGGCTGCGCTGCGCATTCTGAAGGACAAGCTTGGAGTGAAGTAATATACAATGAAGGACGGCTGCCGTGAATGCAGCCGTCCTTTTTTAATGTAGTACAAATGTGCCATGCAGTGTCACAAGATTTTGGTCGCGACAACAGTTAGTCTCTTGTAATCGGCATACATGGAACCTTCATGAAGCAGCTTTGGCACCAGTCTTTCTGTAACTTTGGCGTAGATGCCGGCTTTCTCTTCATCTGAGAACCCGTTTAAGAAGTCGCCTCCGAAGTTAGCAAGCCAACCTGTCAAGCCTTCCTTGTTGTCACTCAGCTTCGTGGGGCGGTCATAATGGCGGATAAATTCTACTTTGAAGCCATGTTCCTCAAGAAGCAGGGCATATTCTCCGACACTTGGAAAGTACCATGGATTAAGCGTAGAGGCATCTATGTCATATTCCTCTTCGAATACCTCATATATAGCCTGGATTATGGTCTCCACGTTGCCTTTGCCACCAAATTCGGCCACAAATCTTCCTCTAGGCTTTAACACTTGATGGATAGAACGGACGGCACCGGATGCGTCCTTCATCCAGTGAAGCGCCGCGTTTGAGAAGACTGCATCATAAGGTTCTTCAGCAGTAAAGCTCTCCCCGTTACTTAATTTAAATTCCAGTTCAGGGTACTTCTTACGTGCTGCTTCGATCATACTGGCTGAATAATCGATCCCCGTTACACGGGCTCCAAGCTCAGCGATCTGAGAGGTTAAGTCACCAGTTCCACACCCCAGATCAAGGATCCATTCATTCTTCACAGGTCCCAGCAGATCAATCAGATCTTTCCCGTATTCCGAGACAAAGGCAAGTTTGTTATCATAAGATTCCGGGTTCCAAATATTCTTTGAACTCATCTGCAGCAGCTCCTTGAATTAAATTACATTCATTGTTGCACGAAGCCGCTTATAAATGAAATATATAATTAGAATAAAGGTTATAGGTAATGACTATGAGGATGTTCGTTATTAATTGATACGGATATTACCGGATTGCCACTTTATACGTCTTCAGCCAATGGTTAACTTGAGCTAAATAAGCGAATAATTGAGGACCCGACATCAGCTGACCGAACCAGGGAAGATTGGATGAGGCTTCAGCGGAAGAAGCAATTTCACGAATTTTATCCTGGTTGATCAGAGGAAGAATAGGGGACGTGCTGTCATCCAGTATATTTAGCACCTGCTGCCTCACTACATTTAGATAGGCGGGGTTATGAGTCTTGGGATAGGGGCTTTTTTTCCGGTACAGAACATCGTTTGGAAGTACCCCTTCGAGTGCTTTCCGAAGAATCCCCTTCTCTCTATCGCCAGCAGTCTTGATCTCCCAAGGAATATTCCACACATATTGCACGAGCCTGTGATCGCAAAAAGGTACACGAACCTCAAGCCCTGCTGCCATACTCATTCTGTCCTTGCGATCCAGCAGCGTCGGCATGAACCGGGTAATATTCAGATAAGACATGATCCGCATCTGGGCTTCTTTTCCTGCCTCCCCTTTAAGCTTCGGAACTTCATTCACTGCATCCTGGTAGCGATCCTGGATATATTCCTGCGGGGAGATCCATTCCCGGATCTCGGGTGCCAACAGCTCAGAGCGAAGCCCGGTAGCCACAGACCATGGGAAGGTTCCCGAGTTCAGCAGTTCGTCACGATGGAACCAAGGATATCCACCAAAAATCTCATCCGCCGCTTCGCCCGATATCGCGACCGTTGCGTCCTTCTTAATCTCTCGGCTGAACAAATACAGCGAGGAGTCTACATCCGCCATACCCGGCAGATCCCGTGCCTCTGTCGAGGCATCCAGGGCGTGGGCCAGCTCCGGCGTATCAAAGCGTATCCAGTGATGCTGAGTGCCAAGTTCGGCAATCATTCGCTCAATCCAAGGCGTATCGGCACCTGGCTGGTAACTATGAGCCTTGAAGTATTTATCGTTATCCACATAATCGACGGAATAAGTATGAACCTGTCCTTGGCCGCTTCTTGTGTAGTAATCCACAGCTAAGGCGGTCAGCGCACTGGAGTCAAGTCCCCCAGACAGCAGGGTGCAGACAGGGACGTCAGAGAGAAGCTGACGTTCAACCGTATCCTGCAGAAGCTCTCTAAGCTTGGCAGCAGTCTGCGTTTCATTATCCTCATGCGCGTAAGTTTCAAGCTTCCAATAGGTATAGGTTCTTAGACCGCTCCGGCTGTAGATCATGGCATGCCCCGGACGAAGCTCCCGTAAATGCGTATAAACCCCGTGACCCGGTGTTCTGGCTGGGCCGAGGATAAATATTTCTGCAAGTCCTTCAGCTCCTACAACAGGCTCAACCTTCGGGTGTTCCAGAATAGCTTTGGGCTCCGAACCGAAGATCAGTGTGCCATCCTGGTCGCTGTAGAACAGAGGTTTGACGCCAAGCCGATCTCTCGCAAAAAATACATGCTCCCGTACACTATCCCAGATTGCGAAAGCAAAGATTCCGTTAAGCTTATGAACGGAGTCCGGTCCCCATTCGATATAAGCCTGCAGCAGCACTTCCGTATCACACTGAGTCCGAAATTTGTAACCTCTTTGCCTTAATTCTTCTCTTAGCTCAGGCGCGTTATATATCTCCCCGTTGTATACAACGGTATATACATTGTCGTCTTTATGGATGACCATGGGCTGTGCCCCGTTTGCAGGGTCCATGACACTGAGTCTTCGGTGTCCAAATGCACAAGGCCCGGAGATCCAGGTACCACGAGCATCGGGTCCCCTTTTACCCAGAGTTTCCGTCATGGTGAGCAGTAAGGCAGAGTCCCCAGTCAGTTCCCGGTTCCACTCGATAAACCCGGTAATTCCGCACATATATGGATTCATCCTCTCTCTTCGTTACTCTAGATATGCGGTTCGTTCCGCGGTGATACAAATTATGCCGAACCTAGGCATAAAATGTCTGTCCTTTATGGAAAACTATGCTTTGGAAGAATGAAAGGAGGGTGGTCATGAAGAAGATATTTTATGTATCGGTTCAAGGCCGTTCGGTACTAGAAGATCAGGGGACAGCTGCTTACGAATGGGTTATAGAAGCTACACCGGAAGAAGCAGAAGAGCTTGGGCGCATGTTATCTTCAAGTGCGGAGGCTGATGAAGACGGATTCATGGATTTCGTATTTCCTTGGCCAGATACTCCGGAGGATGGAGTCCATGGACGATATTCAGAACGAATCAGTCGGGTATATCAGGAGATTTACCGGCTCGGAACTTCGGATACCCGCAGTCAGATGGCAATTTCAAATTTAATTCATGCATAATATTAAATTCCAAAAGGAGCGTTCAGCATGTATTCAATTAAAGACGCGAAGCTAACAAGAACTACAGATCATAATGGTACCGCATGTGTTGAAATCGAAGTAACACCGACGGCTTCAGAAGAACCCGGGCTGCTTGTCTATGTGGCTCGGGCAGGGAATGGGGAAGATTTCGAAATTGTCCGAATGGTTCGGAATGAATCGAACCTCGCTATAGATTGGTACAATAACAATCTGCATAATGCTTATGAGGAAATTGCCGAGGAGAATTTCGGTGATGAAGGGGAACTGGATGCTCCGCAGCAAAGAGAGCAATTTCGGCAAAGCCTCTTGGCTTCCGGAAGTATCTCGGCCCAGCTGGAACAGATGCTCCCTAAAGGCAGCTAAAACTGAGATACCTATATAGAACGGGCCCTCCTCGATAAGGGAGGGCTAGAGTTTTAATACTGCTGGGGCCATTTTGCATCAGCTAGGATGCGAATTCCTTGAATGATGTTATAGAGGAAGGCGCAAAAATATATGATGGCAAAAATCACAATATACATAAAGATCGAGGCTACATGCTGGGCTGAGAACATAAAGTAGAGAAGCGGGATTGCGGCAAGAACCGGAAATACATGTGAGAAAAGAGCCCGGCCAGCATGCTTCCGGACAATGGTATCACTTGAAATGAACCATACGATTATAGGCAGCAGGAAAGGGGCGAAGAAGATGCTAAAGTAGGACAGCGATGCCAAGATTGGTCGCATACATAGTTCACGCTCCTTAGGTTATTTTCTATATATTACCCAAATTTCATAATTTCCTTTGACATTAACAAAAGATACGTTATAATAAATAACGCATCCTTTTTTCTTTCGGGATCTTCCCAAAAGAATATATACATATGTCTCAGTAGCTCAGCTGGATAGAGCAACGGCCTTCTAAGCCGTCGGTCGGGGGTTCGAATCCCTCCTGGGACGTCATTAAAAATCTCTCCCTTTGGGAGAGATTTTTTGCGTTCCAAGGGGTGAGAACCCCAAAATAGGGGTTCGTCGAAGTGAAGCCACCCGTGCCGGATGGCAGGTGGACGAACGGAGTCTCGAGAGAAGCGAGAGTATCCCTCCTGGGACGTCACAAAAAATCTCTCCTTATGGAGAGATTTTTTTTTGCGTTCCAAGGGATGAGAACCCCAAACAATTTCTCTCTATTCGATCTAGCGCTTCTTAATAATCTAGAAGGCGTCCATGATCATGCCATTGACCGTACATTTTATTTTCTTTTGTGTTTGCTATAAATTTGTCTAATCTACTCTTAAATAGCTCTGGCTGTTTTTTATTGCTTTGTATCGTGTCGATCCGAATTCTTTTATAGAGAGCTGGAAAAACCGAAAAATGCTCATACACCTGCATTTCCTCTTTTAGCCTTTGCTCTATAACCTTGTCTATTATAAAAGATTCGTGATCCATATCAGGAAGTACCTTTCTTCCCTCGTCTCTCATTAACCCCAACTTTTCGAGGCGGCGGACACGTTCTTTATTGAGTTCAGTCCATGAACTTTTTTTGCTTCTTGGAGACAGTCTCTGCGCCAGCTCAGTTTCAGACTTCTTCTTTTTGGCTCCATCGATCCATCCAAAGCACAAAGCTTCTTCGACCGCGTCCAAATATAGCAACGTATCCGGGGTTGGCGTCATACTTACTGCTACCCAACAAGATTTTTCCGTCCTACAATTCTCCTGTAGCCAAATCCTCAAATCTTCTCTTGATTTTACTGTAATTAGATTTTCAATTTCCATTGATTAAATACATTCTCCTTTCTAGGAGTTGTTGACAGAAACATCGCCCTCAAAACGATTTTTTAGATGTTCTAATTGGATTCCGCAGGTTCCTGATACCAAAAAAGTGAATAGTCGTTCATGGTGGATGCGTGGCCCAGCTCACGCAGCATTGTAGAGATATTGCCTCTGTGATAAGTCCCGTGATTGACCACATGCAGCACAATTTCCGATAAGCGTGTTTGGCGGATTCCGGCGAAGGGATTGTCAAGCAGAATGGTTTGCTCCAAATCGGCCTGGCTTCCGAACCATTCTCTAAATTGTTCCGATAACTCGGCAAAGATATTGCCGTATTCATTCACGGAATACAAGATGCTCTTATTCAGCGGCATGCATGATTGCAGCGCCTCTCGCATATCAGTGCCGGTTAACACGAGATACCACATCTTATCTACCGTATAGATATGACTAAGGGCATGGGCGATAGTAGGAAATGAGGTGTTCACTTCTTGACTCAGCACAGAGGACGGGAGTTCCTTGATTCTCCCCAGAATAGTTTGGTTGGCCCATGTGTGGTATTTAAACATTTCTACTGGATGATTCGTCATTCGTATCGTCTCCTTTTGACTTGTCCGGGATTTGTATTGAATCTGTTGTTATTATAAAAAAAGAAGTATGACAACTGTCTGTCATACTTCTTCATAAAGTTTGAGTGTATTTTTAAGCTGCTCTTTCAAGATACCTCGCAGTGCAGAGGGTTCAAGGACTTCGGCTCCGCAGCCAAAACTCAACAGAATGGACCAAAGCCAGCGTGCTTCTAGTGGCCTATATACAGGAATTCGCATCGTCATACTTCCATCCGGATCAAATTGCTTATCAACTTGGTGAAACTGATCCATTACTTCTGCCAAAGCTTCAGGTCCCACCCGGATCACTACTTCCTCCACCTGATCTTGCCATGCCGCGTATGAAACCCCAGCCTCTTGCGGTATCTCGTGATGAGGATGAAAGATATCCTGTGTCAGGAACAAATTCATCATCCGCGATAATCGGAACTCTCGATAATCCCGCCTTGTTCGGCAATAACCATATATGTACCAATTGCTATATTTAAAATGAAGTCTCAATGGTTCCATATCACGGGTTGTGCGTTCATTCTTTGCATTGATGTAATCAAAACGGATGACATTTCGCTCCATAATGGCCGTGCGTAAATGAGGAAGCGCGTCGGTCTCTGTCCGGTGGGTTTCCAAGTCCACAGATAGACTCGGGGTCTGATACTCGGGTCCAATCGTCTGTAGCCGTTCAATAGTTCCCTTCACACGTTCGTCTTCAAACACGGAGGAGAGGCTGCGGAGCACGGTGATCAAGGAATCGACATCGTAAGAACCGAGCAAACTTCTATCCATTTTGTATCCGTCCATCATGCCATATCCGCCTTTAATTCCCTGATACGATATGACCGGGAAGCCCGCAGCACAGATCACATCGATATCCCGATAGATGGTTCTTTGGGAAACCTGGAACTCTTCAGCCAGCATAGAGGCAGACAAAACTTCGTGATTCAGCAGCTTGTAGATTATGGAGATCAATCGTTCCAATTTCATGTTTATCCCCGCCCGTCATCCCATTTCATATGAGATCTCTCCTCATGGAGAGATATTTTGTGTTCCAGTAACTATAAAGCTGAAGCGGGCTCCACCTAGTGGAGACCGTCCACAGACCATCCGGGCTCCCATTCGCTCCGCAATCTGATAGCATATGGCGAGTCCGAGACCCGTTACCCCATGCTGGCCCTTATAGAACCGATTGAAGATAGCTTCGTATTCTTCCTTAGCTACCCCGTCCCCATCATCATCGATATGAATACTCCAATTGGGCTGTTCAAGTGAGGCAGAGCTGCTAATCACATCCTCCGCTTCAATATGAATGACAATGCAGTTGTGAGCATGCCGGACAGCGTTTTGCAGCAAGTTCACCAGTACTTGGAAGATCTGCTCCGCAGGCAATGTGACATTGACCGATTCGCCTGATACCTCCAAGGTAATATGGTTCTCAGAAGCAGCAGGGGCCAGCAGATCTGCAGCCTGTTCTGCCATGTTTCTAAGATCTTCTTTACTAAGTGTCCAAGGATCATCCAGCGACTCAAGCCGCGATAATTGCAATAAGCGCTCGACCATATGAATCATTCGCCGCGCCTCCTTACTGATGACATCAAGACCTTGGTCGACGGTGACAACCTGATCTTTGATGGCCATGGAGTAGCCCTGAATGGACATAAGCGGTGTTCTGAGTTCGTGAGAGACATTCTGTAGAAATTCAATTTGAGAGACCTGATGTTTATCGATTCGCTCTGACATCTCCTGAAAAGTAGCGATAAGCTCTCCAATTTCCGTTCCATCCGCTTTTGGCAGGACCGGATTATGTGGTCGATAGGGCTCGTATTGACTCACAGCCTCGGTCAGTTTTTTCAGGGGGCGTGTTGTTTTCCATACGACAAGCAGACCGATCGCCAGAACAAATAGAAAACTGCCCAGAATGGCAAAAATCGTGGTGCTCAGCAGCTGGCCAACAATAGTCCGAAGGGAAGAGAGGGGAGCAAATACGACGATCTGAAGTGATGGCTCCTCATCGAGTTTTTTGGTGGCATAGAGCATTTCCCTATTATCAAGCCTCATCACACCGTCTTCATCCAGAATAGGTACGTGCAGCTGAGCATTAATTTTCCTTGGATCACTGGCCGCTATAATGACATGTTTCTCATTCAAAATCATAAAATCGGCATCATACAGCTTATCCTTGAACCTTAGCTTTAAGTCTTTGTCATCAATATCCCCAATGTCTCCATCGTTAAGTATCTGAACGGCCTTGTCGATTTGACTATGCAGCTCGGTCTTGGCCTGGTCAATGGTAAGGCTGTGAATCAGCCTGACAAAAAGAAATACCGTGATGCCAACGGTGATGAACATCCCGGCAATCAAGGAGAATAATACCCGGCCCCGGAGTGTCCTCATCCCGTTTTTACCAGGGCCTTATAGCCGTATCCCCACAAGGTATCAATCTGGAATGAGGCTGCGTATTCGGAGAGCTTCTTTCGAAGTCGCTTGACCAAATCATCAACCACTCGTATATCCCCGAGATAATCAAAATGCCATACCTGTTGAATAAGCTGTTCACGGGTAAAGGGCCTTTCAAGATGTTTTGCGAAAAATACCAAAAGTTCATACTCCCGTGAGGTGAGGACCAGATCGGCCTCTTCCACGGATACTTTACGGAACTCCTCATTGACCTTTAAATTCCCTGCCTGAATGACTTTGGAGGAGGCCTCTGATTCTTGATCCTGCCCTAACCGGACAAGGCGAAGCATCGATTTCACCCGGCCCACCAGCTCCCTGGGATTAAAGGGCTTGGTTAGGAAGTCATTACATCCAAGCTCCAGTCCAATAATTCGGTCCATTTCATCCCCACGGGCAGAGATCATAATAATAGGCATTTCCGTAAAAGTCCGCAGTTCGGTCAGCAGAGTTAATCCATTAATACCCGGCATCATGATATCCAGGACCAGGAAATCCGGCTTGTGCATGCGCACTTCCTCAATTAATTGCTGTCCGTCTGGATACTCCGTGACATGAAATTCCTCTTTGCGTAAATACTCAGAGATCAGCCGCAGGATGGAGGGATCGTCATCAACTACGAAAATGCTTGTCATCCCCTTACTCCTCCTCTCCCAGAATTAACGAGACTCTTGTTTCAATCTACCAAAAATAAACAAAAACGGGAAGGCTCAAAGCCTTCCCGTCACAAGCTCAGCCTATTTTTTTGTAGTTTTCTTGGCGGGTGCTTTTTTAACGGTTGTTTTTTTAGCTGTTGTTGTTCTGTGGTGAACTTTCTTTACCCGTTTGTGGTGCTTCGTGTGGGCTGCTTTGGTGGTTTTCACCTTTTTCACAACCGGCTTCTTGGATGTCTTCTTAACAGCGGGTTTTGCGGTACTCTTTTTTTCTGCCTTAACAGGGGCAGGCTTGGTTGAATTTTTTGTGCTTGCGGCAGGTTTTGCAGCTGACTTAGTTGCGATAATGGCTTTAGCTGGCACGGTTACGGCAGCCTTGGCTGCAGGCTTAACAGCAGGAGTTTTGGCTGGGCTAGCCATCGCGCTGGTCGCTCCTCCTACCAAACTCACAACTGTTAATAGAGCCACGAAATTCTTTTTCCAATTCAACATGGTCATCACCTCTTCCTAAGATTAACTTCATCTTAACAAGATCAAGTGAGAGGCCCGTGTGAGAATTGTGTAAAAAGTATATGAATGAGCCTGCCTACTTGGAGGCCAGACCATGGAGTACGAACTGAATCGTCTGCTCAATCTCCTTCTCTTCATCCCAGGGGAGATCGGGAGCGAGCAGAAGGTGAACGACAAACAGACCGACTGCCGAGGAGGCCACAAAGCGGATAGCAGCAAATGTAGGGACTTCCAGCAGCTCCCCTTTATCTTGAAAATGCTTCACAATCTGTTGGAAACGACCTAAAATCTTCATGCCAATATGCTCTATAAATTGCTCCTTCAAGGCAGGCTGAAACGGAATTTCCTGTAGTAGAATTTTAATAATCTTGAGATGCTTGCGTGCAAAGGCGAGACGATTAATCAGGACAGCTCTGAGGAAAGCCTCAAAGGTCGGGTAATCCTTCTCCAGCACATCGTTGAAATTATTAAGAATGAATGGGGCCAGCAGCTTGCCCATCATCGGAGTTACGATAGAGAGCAGTAAATCTTTCTTCGTCTTGTAATGACGGAAGATCGTTCCTTCCGCCACACCTGCCATCTGGGCGATTTCACTGGTGGAGGCGGCAGCATACCCTTTTTGCGAAAACACTTCAACAGCAGCTTCAATAATCTTCAGCTGTTTCTCGGTCAATTTCCGGTCTTCGGTATGGAGTAGCGCTTCCAGCCACGGTTCGAGCGGCTCCTGATGCTGGGGCATGATGGTTAACCTCCTGTGTCACGTATAAGGATTAATCTTCATATTCTACCATACTTTATTGATGTCATTAAATCTTGCGGTATTTCCGCAGGGCTATGATATTAAGAAGAATGAACAAGGCGGAGAAGCCGATGAGCACATACACATCCAGGGCTATTGCGCCCCAGCCCTGTCCGCGGATCATCACATCACTGAGTCCTTTCGTGCCATAGGTCAGTGGCATGATTACTTCTAGCTTACGGAGCCAATCCGGGAGTGTATCCATGGGGAACAGACCGGACAGGAATAACTGCGGCACGATAATGAGAGGGATGAACTGGATCATTTGCAGCTCATTATTTGCATATGCGGAGATGAGTGTCCCTAAGGTTAAGGCGCTCAAGGACATGAGCAAGGTCAGCAGAATGACCAGACCAAAGGACCCTACCATCATGATTCCAAGGACCTGAATACAGTACCACGAAATGAGAAGTGCCTGAATGATGGTGAATATCCCGAACCCGCCTACATACCCGAGCACAATTTCATACCTCTTAAGCGGGGTGGCCAGTAATCGTTCAAGTGTTCCGGTCGTTCTCTCCCTGAGGAAGGAGACACCTGCAATCAGAAATACGAAGAAGAAGATGAAGAACCCGATAAGTATAGGGCCGAACTGGTCAATGCTGGTCATATCCGCTGAACCATGGAGATAAGTGATGACTGGTTTAAGTGATGCCTCCTGTTTCTGAAAATGTTCAGCAGCTTTCTGTACCGCCTGAAGCACGGCTCGGTTCACAGCAGGCTCGCTGCCTTCAAGCTTGATGGCAGGTACCTGCCCATCAATCGTGATCAGTGCATCAATGGTCCGATCGTTCAGCGCGGCCTCAGCCAGATCTTCCCGCTCATAATTTATAGTAACGGCCCCTTCAGCCTGTAAGCTTGACGACAATACAGGGGGAGTACTCAGCAGGCCAAGTGTAGGCTTATAGTCCTTCCCGTTAAAGACAAGGTTCATCAGGGTCAGGACGAATAGGGGGGCAATCAGCATCAAGGCGAGAGTCCGTTTGTCCCGGCGAAATTGGCGTAAGATTCGAATTACGATAGCCCATATCTTCATGATTGATGACCTCCATAATATACAAATGCCTCTTCAATAGAATTGGTGCCAGTTTGAGAGATCAGCTTCTCAGGTGAATCAACGGCCAGCAGTTTTCCCTCCCGGATCATCCCCAGTCGATCACATTTCTCCGCTTCATCCATGACATGCGTGGTCAGTAAGATCGTTGTTCCTTGTTCATTTAACAATTTAAGTTCTTTCCAGATCGCTTGACGAAGCAAGGGGTCGATCCCGACTGTGGGTTCATCCAGTACCAGAATAGGCGGATGGTGAAGGAGGGCAGCAGCAAGGGATAGACGGCGCTTCATCCCCCCTGAGTATTGGTCTACTCGTTTCTCCAGATGACTGCCAAGGGCAACGATTTCGGTAACCTCCATAATGCGCTTACGCAGAGAAGCTCCTTTCAATCCATACAATGCACCGAAAAACTCCAGGTTCTCCTTTGCGCTCAGCTCAGTATAAAGAGCATCGGATTGAGCCATATAGCCGATTTGACTCAGCATTGAGAGCTTTGGCATCAGTGTACCTTGAACATGTACCTGGCCTGTTGTAGCTTGCAGCGTTCCGGTGAAGAGTTTTACCAGGGTGGTCTTCCCCGACCCTGAAGGACCAAGAAGCCCGAAGGTCTCCGCGGGGTGAATCGCAAGCGTAATATCTTCAAGCACAGTTTTATTCCCAAAACGTTTACTTACCCCGGCGGCCGTAATGACATCTGGATGATCAGTCATACTAACACTCCTTTATTTAAATAATGAGTGAGTACTCACTTTTGTTCTGAGTATATCGGACGTTCCTGAATTTGTAAATGGATAAAAAAGAAAAAGATTGCTGAATGAATCAGCAATCTTGGATTTAAAGCTCTATATCACTTTAATTTTATTGTTACCGGCTAGTGTTCTCAAATCGGCGTTAATCTTTTCTTTCTCTTCAGCTTCAAGCATTAGAGACAGACCATAATGAAAGAAAGGAGGCTCGATTTGACGCTGCCAGCGGATCTGGGCATTGAAGTCATACTCTTCTTCACTTAATTTGAGGCGCAGGACTCCTTTAATAGAATTGGAAGAAGCGTGAAGATCAAGGGGGGTCCGGATTTTGCAGCCTCCCTTGCTGATATCGATTAAATCTACTTCAGCCAGCTTACTTGTGATGATCGTACCATTAATCTCGGAAATCCGAATCCAGCAGCTCATAGGTTCTTCCATAGAGTAGCGGAAAGGTTCTTTTCTATTATTGCTCATAGCCCCTCCAGAACATCGGTGTATAACGCGATTATATCTAATATTTGGATTCTATTAAACTTTATAAATTTTTATATATGTCTATCCTATATCATATTTTAAATATATTCCTATGGTCACGGGTCTATTTTCCTAAATTTTCATATGTTTTTTCAATAATTTAACAATCCGTTACAAACTACCAGAATTCTTTTAACAATTTTATACGAAAATGACATCATAGCACTTATGTATTAGGAAAAGGGTGAGCTGATGAATAAGGGTAAAGTATTCAGTATGTTAGTTGCTTCAGCACTGGTAACCTCAGCTGTAACAGCAGGGACTGCAGGTGCCGCAGCTGCAAAAACATCTAGTCCGGCAAAAACGGCTGCATCGAAACAAACAACAGCCAAATTTAAAGTCATTAACTCAGGGCTTCAAGTAGATGGCGACAGCATCACCTTGAAAGCTATTGAAGTGAATGGAATCAAGCTTTACTCTATCCGTGATCTGGCTGATGCACTCAACGCAGGGCTTAAGCTTGAGAATGGAAGTGTAGTTCTGAATGATACTTATGGATACCATTCCGTATCAGTCAAACCTAACATTAAGAGCCTGCAGGTAGATGGCGCTACCCAAGATTTCAAAGTAGCCCCTAAGCTTCAGGATGGCAATATTTATGTCGAGCTTGATACCACTGTGAACGCGCTCGGTGCTGAACTTGTAGGCAGCGGCAGCGTCTACAAATTAAAACGTCCGGAAGGCGAGTTCTCTACACCTGGTTTTGATGAGAAGGGCAACGTTATTGCAACCAAAGAAGATGGAGAAGCTCTTCAAGTATTCAAATTGAGCCCTTCACTTGGTACTCCATATGAAGTTTTCTCTTCGAACGAGGGTGCAGCAACTGCGGTAATTTCTCCTGATCATAATTGGGGAGCTTTCACGGGTGACAATGGTCAGTTGTTTGTCTACGATCTGGGAACCGGCTTGACAAGGCAAATCGGGTCGGACAGTTCGGTGAAGACGGATCTTACCTGGTCCGCAGATGGCAAGAAAGTGTACTTTATCCAAGGCGACAAGCAAGAGAAGATTTCCTACATAACGGTAGACAGCGGTGTACTTACCGAAGTCCTTGCAGATAAAGTGGAGAATAAGTCGGATCTTCAAGTATCCAGCGATGAGAAGAAAGTAGCTTACCTGGTTAACACAACAGGCGTTGCGAAGAATGACGCTGACAGCACAGAAGATTCCCTTACCATTGATTTTTCTGGAGCTGGCGCACAGGTCTACTCTTTGGATCTTACAACCAAGGGTGCAAAACCAGTACAGTTGACTAAAACAACGGATAACAAACTGCTGCCTTCTTTCCTTTCGGATGGAAGTATCGTCTATGTAAGTGCTGATCCAGACGGGAAAGACGTGAACAGTGTGCTGAAAAGCATTTCCGCTGACGGAACTAAAGTCACTGATCTCGTGTCGGACATTGATGTGACCCTGGATGTAGTAACGAAGGATGGGAAATTGCTGGTGGCTGGTCTGAAAGCGGATGGTTCTTCGCAACTGTTCGAAGTGGCTGGTGGAGTCAAGAAAGAAATTTACAGTACACCGAATGGAATTTCTGAAGTTGCTGTATCCAAGGATGGAAAGATCGCTGTGATTAGTGATGGCAAGATTGTTGTAGTAGAAGGCGGAAAAGGCACTGAGCTTACTAAATAAACATAATTCGAGAGGAGTAATTTAATCATGAAATTGTTCAAAAAAATCTCTTTGGTGGCGGTAGCCGCTGCATTCATTCTTTCTTCTGCAGGTGTAGGTTCTTCAGTTCAAGCTGCAGGATCGGTATCGGGTAAAATTACGATTAATGGTTCGACTGCACTTCTTCCTTTATCTCTGCAAGCTGCAAAAGAATTTCAAAGATTGAACCCGAAGGTGAAAATTTATGCTTCCGGTAAAGGTTCTGTAACAGGTCCTCAATCGGTTAAAAAAGGAATTGCTCAGATCGGAGCTTGTGACTGGGACGCAAGTACAGATGTTCCTGGATTCAAAGCGTTCGCAGGACAAGTGGCTAACAAAGTAGCTGTAATTCCTTTTGCAACAGTGGTTAACAAAAACGTGGGTGTAGATAACTTGACTACAGACCAGCTTAAAGGAATTTACAGTGGTAAAATCACGAACTGGAAAGAGGTTGGCGGCAGTGATGCGGATATCGTTGTTATCACCCGTGCCTTCGGTTCCGGTACACGCGTTAACTACCAAGCCAAAGCGCTTGGCGGTGGAGATATCGTGAAGAAAGCTAAGAACTACAAGGAAGTTGGATCCAGCGGTGATATGAAGACGGCCGTGTCTACAACTCCAAATGCTATCGGATATATCGACCTTGTGTATGTAAGTGGCGGTGACCTAAAAGCAGTTAAACACAATGGTGTAGCTGCAACTGTTGATAATGTAATTAAAGGTACGTACAAAATTTGGTCTTATGGTTACTACATGACACAAGGCCAACCTACTGGCGCTACTAAAGCTTTCATCGATTATGTACAAAGCAAGAAGTTCCAAGAAGGTTCACTGAAGAAACTTAAATTCATTCCGATTTCTGCTATGAAATAAGCAGTAAGCTAAACTGCAGCAGAATTCAAAATGTAACGTTAACCAGCCAGCCCCTGTTCGGGGCTGGTTGCTGTATGGGAGGAAGCAGAACGAAATGAGCACACCAGTTCATGATTTACCTGCACAAAAGGGTACTTTAATGCAGACGCCGGTTCAACCATCCAGATGGAAGCGGGGCCGCGGATCAAGAGTGCGGTTCACCAATGGATTATTCAAATATTATTTCTTATTTAGTATATTGGCACTGTGTCTGGTGCTGGCTTTGGTTATTTTCTTCATTGGCAAAACAGCAATTTTGACCTTCAAGGACATTTCACTAGCCGATTTCTTTCTGTCCTTTGATTGGACACCGGAAGAGGGCAAATTCGGAGCTGCTTCATTTATCGTCAATACGATATCCTTAACGGCTCTAACCTTGGTATTTGCTGTTCCAATTTCGATTGGAATGGCGATCCTGATTGCTGAAATTGCTCCGAAATGGCTGAAGTCTTTTATACGTCCAATTCTTGATCTGCTGGTGGGTATTCCATCCATCGTCTATGGTTATCTGGGCCTTACCGTGCTGATCCCGATTATTCGAAATTTAAGTGGAGAGAATCTGGGAGACGGTCTGCTTGCAGCTGCTCTGGTGCTTACCATTATGATTCTCCCTACAGTCAGCCGGATTAGTGATGATGCTATTTCAGCTGTACCCAAGAAATATCGTGAGGCGGCTTATGCTCTTGGATCTACCCGTCTGCAGGTAATTATGAAAGTTGTGCTGCCGGCTGCGGCAAGAGGAATAGCGGCTGCTATCATACTGGGTATGACACGTGCTATTGGAGAGACGATGGCTGTGGTTATGGTCATTGGTAACACGGCTCAGCTGGCGACATCCTTGTTCTCCCCGACCTCTGTACTTACGAGTAATATTGTTATGCAAATTTCCAACGTGGAATTTGACTCCACCTGGAACTATGCTCTGCACATGATGGCCTTCCTTCTGCTGATCATCTCTTTTGGGTTGATTATGATTATTCGTCTAATTAGCAAGAAGAGAGGGGATGCAGTATGAGCAGCTTCACACCAACACGCAAGAACAAACGCGCACTGATTTGGGATAAGGTGGCTACGGGTTCCTTTTATGCTCTGGGAGCTGCTGTCCTGTTATTCATCTTCTGGCTGCTGTATATGATACTTAGCAAAGGTCTGCCGGGAATCAATTTGGAGTTCTTGACCAAGCTGCCTGAGGAAATCGATGTAGGCGGAGGAATAGGGCCTGTCCTATTCAACTCCTTCTACATTCTAATTCTGTCTCTAATTATTTCTATACCGATAGGTGTAGGGGCCGGTATTTACATGGCGGAATATGCACCCAAGAACAAATTTACTGAAGGACTGCGGATTTGCGTGGAGACCCTCTCTTCCGTACCTTCCATCGTATTCGGGATGCTGGGACTGGCTATTTTTGCCGAGTATTTCGATATTGGACTGACGATTCTGGGCGGGGCGGTAAGCTTGGCATTTCTAAATCTTCCAACCTTGGCGCGGGTCACGGAAGAAGCGGTAAGGGCTGTGCCGGTTGAACTTAAGAGCGCTTCTTATGCGCTTGGAACGACCAAGTTCCAGACCATTCGAACCGTAATCCTGCCTGTGTCCCTACATGCCATTGTTACAGGGATCTGCCTGGTAGCCGGCCGGGCCTTCGGGGAATCCGCAGTTATTATTTTGACAGCGGGGCTTAGTACTTCGGGAGAAATGTGGGATTTCAGCTTGTTCTCGCCGGGCGAGACACTTGCTGTTCACCTCTGGTATGTCCAATCCGAAGCGATCGTAGAAGATGCAAAGCAAATCGCTGACAAGTCGGCAGCGGTCCTTGTATTCGTGGTTCTTTTCCTGAATCTGCTGTTCCGTGTGCCGCTTTGGTTCAATAACCGTAAGCTCAAGAAATAGGTATGATTCAGCATAAATGAAAGAAAACACCCCTTCATGAAGGGGTGTTTTTGCGTTTCTACAGAAGGCCCTTGATATCAGCTTCAATGGCTTCTGGTTCCGTCCGTGC